>ULQF01071679.1_pt1 | contig 10907 bp, 5 predicted proteins | sample 1954211 | NCBI WGS metagenome assembly ULQF01 (sample SAMEA4835648, study PRJEB28245) | human gut metagenome | biome: gut microbiome; material: fecal sample | place: Denmark | collected 2008 | reverse complement strand
AACTGGCTGAATCGGGTGCTGATAAAGATGTATGAATGATTCTTACCGAAATCAGAAATTAGTGTAGACCACATATCCATGAGCCGGTACATTAACCTGTTTATTTACGGTTTCACTTTTTCCTGTAAAGTAATTGGTCCAGTTACCAGGAGTGGCAGGGAAAACAATATCAGTAGCGGTATGTGTAAAGTTACCCACCACCAGTTGCTTACCCGTTATACTTTTTACCAATAATGTACGACCATTGTCCCAATCAGAAGCTCCCACCTTCCATGTCAAAGTTGCATTTGCATCAAACAACTCCGGATGAGCATTGCGCAGCTTCATCAAACCTGCATAAACATCGTGCAGCCCTTTACGATCGGCGTTATCTAAATATTCCCAATGCAAAGGCTTCCTACCGGTACGGCCATTCTCTTCAATAGAGATGTCATATCCCATCTCTCCGAACTGCCAAACCATCTTAGGACCAGGAACGGTAAGGAAGAAAGTTGTATTTAGTGCCAACTGATTCATACGGGCATCAAGATCGGTTTTCAGCACACCATCACCCCATTGCGACTGTTTGTAAGCTGTGCGTTCTTCATCATGGCTTTCCATAAAACCTACCCATGCAGTGTTTTTCTCATAAAGGCTACTAAAAGAACTATTTTCAGCATACCCCATAGCCGACTGACAATAGGCATTATTCAAGTTACGCCATAAGTGCATACCATCAGCTGCCAGTTCATTTTCTTCCTTTGAATCACAGAAATGCTCCAAGATAACATAAGAGTCCTTTTTCACTTCCTTGATGGCCGCATTATAATCCTTTAGGACGGCAATGCGACCCGCATCGTAATTGGATGCTGTACTTTCAGTGCAAGAGGTTTGTGTGAACCCTTTCGTCAAATCAAAACGAAAGCCATCCACCTTATATTCCTTCAACAAGAATTGCAGATTACGCTTCACAAACTTACGCACCAATGGGCTTTCATGATTGAAATCATGGAACACGCTATAAGGATGAGGTGCTTCCACATTGAAGTATGGATTATTCTTTGCAGTCTTATCACCATCCCAATAGAGTTTAGCCAGCGGATTATTTCCTGTAGCATGATTATAAACCACATCCAGAATAACTGCCATACCAGCCTCATGACAAGCATCAATGAACTGCTTATACATTGTTTTTGTCCCATAAGCTTTATCCATCGCAAAGAAAAAACAAGGATTATACCCCCAACTGTCATTGCCGTCAAACTCCTGCACCGGCATCAACTCAATAGCGTTGACACCCATTTCTTTCAAGTAAGAAAGCTTTCCCATCGCACCGTTAATGTCACTCGTAGCCGTAAAGTCGCGCAAGTGCAATTCATATATCACTAATTGCTCAGGATTTGCTATTTTAAAATCATTATACTTCCAGTTATAACTATCTTTCTGTATCTTGAAGGTCGAAACGATTCCTACCCCTCCCTTAGGATAAACCAGGTTTTCATTATAGGTAGAAGCTGAAATATCTTTATCATTATCAGGATCCAGTATTTTTTCAGTATAAGCATCTGCCAAATGAATTACTTCACCTTCCTTTGTACCCACATAGTATTGGAAAGCATACTCTTTACCAGCATCTAACCCCGCCAACGTAATCCACCAACATCCGGAAGCATCATCACGATACATCTGCGACTTTTCGTCATTACTTAAGGTCCAATTGTTAAAGTCACCCACAACATGTGCAAAATCCTTATGATTTCCATTCACATCTTTATCATAAAGTACCAGTGTCACTGTAGAATTATCCATTATGTTGATACCTTCGACCATATCAGCCGGTACAGCGGCAGTTTTAATCTCACCGGGTGCAAATCCTTCATATTTTGTATCAGTTACCGCTATAAAGGAATCAGTATCTATTCCTTTTTTACTACCATCCGCACTACGAATCACTATTCCAAGTTGGTTCACCGGTGTCTTTCCACTCCCAAACCACTCCCGGATATTCGGACTCAATGTAATACTCCAAATATTAGCCTCAGATAAAGTCATCTTACATTTATCTTTGTTTTCTGCCCACTCTGCAGGCACGAATTGCCAACGACCTTCACTGACAACACCAATATGTACATACACATCTCCTTTATACTCATAGAGGGCAGACTTTGTATCCGCTTTAAACGTAATGACAAGAGACTGATCAGCATCTGGTACCACCGGTGTATAACTCAGACCAGCAGGAATTGCAATTGCATTGGCAGCTTGAGTGACGGATATTTCTTCCCTTTTTGAACCGGATATAATATTCAATTGTGCTGTACGCGCTATTCCAGTTTCATTTTTAGCAACAGAAACCATAATCGTAGCTTTTCCTGACAAGCCTTTTGCCGGATTGATACTGCACCAGCCAATATCCTCACCACTCAGCTCAGCAGTCCATTGATATCCGGCCTCAAAACTGACACTTTGTGAAGAAGCAGCTTCAGCAAAGCTAAAACCTTGTTCAAAAATAGCTTCACTACCGGAGGCAGGAGTCAAATATTCCTGAAACTCCTCTTTGTTGTCACTACATGCCGTGAATGCCAGCAGCACGCTGAAGCATATCAAATGCCATAAAACAAGATTCTCACGTTGAACGATAATTTTCATAATATGAAGTATTTAAAGTTATCACTTCACAAATATAACCGGAAAAGAAAGGGCAAATCAATTAACGTAAAGGAAAACGAGAACAATATCACGAAAACGTTTGCATATCAAACAGAAAGAGGAGACCTTACACAATATAATAGTATAGGGTCTCCTCTTTTATTAAAATCCAGCCGTCAGAATCTAATTATTCTATACTCTAATGCATTCAGTTTAATTTCATTCATCAATTCCAGAGGTTTATTTTCGTAAATATCAGTAGCTACATGATGCTTCCAACCCTCCGGTAAGATAACAGAAACATCTCTATTACGCACATTAACCAATATCATAAAAGCATCTTTACCATCACTTTTCTGATACATCAAGACGTCTGAAGCAGGATACCCAGTTAATATTCCTTTCCGAAGTGCAGGATATTTATTATACAATCCCATTAAACACCCATATTCTTGATAAATATCCGAACATTCGGACCAATCCACGGATGTATATGCAAAAAAATTAATAGGAGCCTCATGTCCAATTTCTTGTGAACTATAAATCAATGCTCCACCATGCAAAAAAACTGTTCCAACAAAAGCAGCCATAGCTGCCCTTTCACTTCCTAACTCCACAATTGGCGACATTTTAGAAGCCTCATCATGATTGGTAATAAAACGTAATTTCATTTTTCCTGCCGGAATTGAGTCATACTCGCTCCAATCCACCTCCAACAAGCGTGCCGCACTACTATCATTAACGAAAACATCCCGCATCGCCTCCATCAAATCCCAAGCATAGTTCATATCAAATCCTGCATCAAAATGATCTTTGCGCTTACCTTCTGCCAACATTAACAATTTCCGATTTGGAATAGCCCTCAGAGAATCAACAGCTTGCTTCCAGAAAGTATATGGAACATAATCAGCAGCATCACAGCGAAAACCATCTACACCAACTTCTTGTATCCAATATTTCATAGCATCAATCATTGCAAGGCACATATCTGCATTATCGTAGTTCAAATCTGCCACATCATTCCATCCCGTTCCTGCAGGAGAAATTATATTTCCGATACTATCCTGAGTATACCACTCTTTATGTTCTTTAATCCAAGCATGGTCCCAAGATGTATGATTAGCAACCCAATCTAAAATTACACTTATTCCTTTTTCATGGCATAATTCCACTAAACGCTTAAATTCTTCTACTGTTCCAAATTCAGGATTTATTCTTTTATAATCTTTGATACAATAAGGAGAATTCACCGTATTTACCTCACCAATCTCATAGATTGGCATAAACCAAACAACATTAACACCCAAAAACTGAATAGAATCAAGATGTTTTGATATGACATTAAATGCATTCTTCAGAGCAAAAACACGTGGATTGATTTCGTACATCACAACGTCTTCTACAGCAGGTAATACTTGCTTTTGTTCAGTAACTATCTCGCGTTTTCCGGCACAAGCATACACTGTCAATAATACAAGTATAGTATAAAATAAATTCCTCATCTATTTACAATTCATTGGTCTGACAAATAAAAAAGGATTAAAGGTCCCCCCTTAATCCTTTTTCTATAAATAAGAGAGCCTTAATTGGCTGTCATTGTAGCATTCTTAGCTTCTGGATCCAATACAATCGTGTATGTTCCAGCTGAAACTTTAATATTTCCACCATCCTGCGTCAGCGCACCTAAACTACCACCAAAGTTTATAGTCCAAGCTGCATCCCATCTGAATTTCATTTCACCATCACCTAATGTAACAGTCACCGACCACTTTTGCGTTTCAGCATCATAATCCATTAAAGTGCCTTTATCCCATCCACCAGGAGTAGCATCACCAATAATCTCCCAACCTGTCTTATCCAAAGTAGCAACCATCTTCTTAGTATCGGCACCTACTCGATAATAACCGGCAGCCTCAATCTTAACATTACCGCCATCACCGATAACAAACGTAGTTGATGTCTTAGCCTCATTCCAAGTAATATCTCCAACAACACCAATCCACGTACCAGAATCATAGAACTTGAATTCTGTATCGGCAGGGAAATAGTGAGTGCCAGTATATTTGAAATCACGAGCTGCAGATTCTACCTTATAGCAATCATCAGCTTCCGGCTTCCAACCATCACCACTCTGATAGCTACCAGGCAATGTCATTGCAGAGCTAGAAAGCTCAATCGTTGTTTCTTCCATACTATAAGTATATTTTCCTGCATTAGTCAAATTTAAAGTAATAATATAGGGACTTGCCTTTACCACTTTGAAATTTTGACCTCCAGCAACCAAGTTACCGGCCAACTCAGAAAGTTTACCTTCTTCTGCTCCATAATTGAATCCCCAGTCATTATTGGCTCTAAATTTGAATTCCTTATCGAGCAACGGAGTAACCACTGTCCAAAGACGAGTAGTGGTATCGTATTCCATCTGGGTATCTTTGTCCCAACCACTAGACGTAGCATCTCCAATTACTCCCCAAACCAGCCCTTTCTCTGATTGGGTTACCTTACCTTCCGCATCTAAAGTAATTTCAATGAAACCTTTACCATCAGCAGTAACTTGCTGGTCTTTAGCCAATACTTTCGTAAGGTCTGCACCATCAATGATTGCATAAGAAGCAGCACCATCAAAATTGGCATAACCACTATAAATGCCATCACCGTCAGGGTCACCTATCAAATAGGCAGTAGTGTAGTCCCAATCAGGATAGCCAACAGCTACATAAGCATACTTCCATGTAATATTATCTACATTAGGGTCATAAGGTGTAGCCTTAAAAGTTATTGAGTTACTAGCTGCATCAGTATAAGCATCATATGCCTCAGAAACCAAAGAAACAGTAAAATCATACGTTTGCCCCGGATATGCTCCTACCTTAGCCAATAAAGAATTCATTTCACTATTTGTAAATGCCAGTTTTGCATCCCCTGTTTCTCCTATTACAATACTCTTATTGGTAGAAGTATTTGTTAGAGTTACAACATAATTAACTACTGCAGAAACTCCATAATCTGCCTTATCCCAAGCTATTTCCGGAAATTGCGCATCCTTATTGTCTTTAGTAATAGTAATGTCTGTTTGGGAAAGCGCATGCAATGCAGCAGCAGTCTTCAATTCCAATATGGGGGTAGCATCCTCCTCACAAGACATCAATGCGAAGATTCCAGCCAAAAGTAAATAAATATATTTTGTCTTCATATCATTCATGTTTAATCATTAATATTAGTATCCTTCATTCTGTACCAGGTTCTGATTAGAACCAACATCGTCTGAAGGCAAGGGGAACACTTGATAAAAGCTTTCAACAGATTTTCCTGCCGCAACTCCACCCTTCCATGGCCAAACATAATCAGCAGAAGTATATTTACCGAAGCGAATCAAATCTGTACGTCTTTGAGCTTCGTAGAATAGCTCACGTGCGCGTTCATCCATCATAAAGTCCAAAGTAAAATCACTATCGGAAATAGGTGCGGACGCCTTGTCTGAATATGCACGTTTACGCAAATCATTTACATATCCCAAAGCCTCTGTTTTTGTTGCTCCTTGTCCGCCACGAAGAACAGCTTCTGCTAAATTCAAATAGATTTCACCTAAACGGAATAATGGATAATCTGTCCAAGCTTCCGCAGATGCAGGTTTACTTCCATCTTTATTCACATTATAAAACTTGGTAACGGGAATGCCATTATTGACAAAATCAGCCTCATTTGTGATCTCAATATTTGTGGTAGCTTCTGTACGCAACATTGCTTTACGAGTATCCTTATCACTGCTATCCTCTTTTTCAAAGATATTATATAAAGACGACTTAGCTCTAACACCTTGCCAACCTCCCTTTGCATTCGTTTCTTCTTGAAAATCAGCAGAACCCCAGCATAACAAAGCTGTCATACCTCCCCAGGTCATTGTATCTTCACCTTCATATCTCAATGGGAAAATCATCTCTTTGGATTGGTCATTATCAGCTTTGAACATATCGCCATAAACCGGTTCCAATTGGTAACCTGCTGAAATAATCTTTTTAGAATAAGTCACACATTCAGTATATTTATTTACACCTACATACGTGTCTGCATTCAAATACAAGCGAGACAATGCAGCCCACAGAGCAGCTTTATTAGCATGTCCATAATTATCATTAAATCCAACTACAGGATCAAGCATATCACTTTCACATGCCAACATTTCACTTTCAATGTATTCAAATAATTGATCTTTCATAATTTGTTGTGGACGAACGCTACCAATAGGGCTGTTTTCATCTACAAACGGAACATTACGATACAAATCCAAAGCATACAGATACATCAAAGCACGCATAAAACGAGCTTCTGCACGGAAAGTTTTAATAGAAGCCTTTACTTGCTCTGAACAACCTCGTGAGGCAAGTTTATCATCAGTTGTTTCACGTAAAAACGCATTTGACAAGTTAATCTGATAATACAAACGATAATATGATCCTTTGATCCATGGACTTGAAGCAGCCCAAGAAATATGATTGAAGTCTGGAATACCAGGATCATTCCAGCAACAATGAGCGATATCAGAAGCCAATTCCTGCATATTCCACAATACGCGAATAAATGAAGCCTGAGAACCACCGTCAATGCCGACAACATCCTGGTCTGAGTCTCCACCTGCATTACCACCTATTACCAAACCTGCATATATTTTAGCCAAACTTTGTTCATAAGCTCCTATCTCCTTTCCAAAAACGACATCCGAAACCAATTCATCCTTATCCAATGGAACCGTATCCAGATCGTTCACACAAGAGGTAACCCCTAACATCGTACTCAAAAGGGCTGCCGACAATATATATTTATATTTTAATATTTTCATAACTTCATTGATTAAAAATTAAGATTCAAGCCTAACATAAATACACGAGGGCGAGGATAGATATTATTATCAACTCCACTACCGCTAATTTCAGGATCCAAACCATCATATTTGGTAATAACAAACGGATTCTGTACCGTGACATAAACACGTGCACTTTGTTTATCATTGAACAGCTTGTTAAAAGTGTATCCTAATGAAATATTGTCCATCCGTACAAAAGAAGCATTCTGAACATAGTAACTAGAACGATATTGCCCTGTCTTGAAATTTGTTTTCCATGCAGAAGTCAAACGATTTTTCAAGAAACCAGTTTGGTCATACATTTGTGAACCATCCCAAGCCTCACGATTGGATTGTACATTGTTATAAGCATAGTTTCCAATACTTGCACGCAAAGCAAATGACAAATCCCAATTCTTATAAGACAATTGAGAAGTTAATCCCATAAATACGTCAGGAGCAGACTTTTTGTAAGCGACCAAATCTTCTTCGTCTATTTTATTATCCCCATTTTGATCAACATAAGCACCTTCTATCGGATTTCCAGCCTTATCATAAAGTTGTTCCCATACATAGAATGAATTATAAGGATGATCAACAGCATTTATCATGATATTATAACCGGTTGCTCCATCAATACCAGTATGAATCACACCTTTATAAGCCGGGTCATCATTAAATGTCAATTTGGTAATTTCATTTTTATTATAAGAGATGTTATAACTCAATGTCCAGTCCCAATCTTTTGTCGTGATAGGATGAGCCGTCAAAGTAAGTTCAATACCTTTATTCTCCAATGTACCTACATTCGTCAACAACTGGTTACTAAAGTTTGTACCGGCAGGAGCTGTAACCGTATTCAGCAAATCATCAGTTTTACGATAATACAAATCAAGAGTACCTGTCAATTTGTTGTTCAATACACCGAAATCCAATCCAATATTGTAAGTTGTAGTTTCTTCCCATTTCAAGTTTTCATCATAAGCTTGAGGAGCAATCAATGAATACTTGTTATTACCAAAATAATAATTTGCTCCAGCTTTGGAATACATATAGCGAGCCATATAAGGATAGTCACCATTATTCAGGTTTTGCTGACCAGTAATACCATAGCCCAAACGCAACTTCAAATCAGAAAGCCAATCCACTCCCTTCAAGAAATTCTCTTCTTTCATCTTCCATGCCAAAGCAACTGAAGGAAATAATCCCCAACGATTGTCTTTATTGAAACGTGAAGAACCATCATTACGCAAGGTAAATGTCACCAAATAACGATTCAATAATGTATAATTCAAACGCCCAAAGAAAGAAACAAGATAGTTTTCAGTTGAATAATCTTCCATATCCTTATAGAATTCCTTACCAGTTTCTTCAGCTTTTACTGTAGAATAAGGATATTTGGTCCATGTAGAATTATAGAAATGCTGCCAAGAATAACCGCCCATAACATCGACATGATGTGCACCAAACTCTTTAGCATAATTCAAATAGAAATCCAGCAATGTATTCCGCTTCAATTGATAATAGCTGCTATTTTCCCCAAACCCAGTTTTATAGTTACCTTGGCACCAAGTCATAGGAGCATTATCTTCTATAATAACATCACCTTCACTCTTAGACACGTCGTAACCTAAATTCAAGTTTGCTCTCAATTCGGGCAGGAAATGAAACTTATAGTCAATTTGTGCATTACCAATACTTCTATAAACAGTTGATTCGTCATGCTTTGAATCTAAAATAGAAACGGGATTAGCCAAACCAATATCAACCGGTGTAGGATTATTGCCACTTTTCATATACATAAAGTAGCCGTTACCATAGGGATTTCCATCCATGTAAATAGGCTGTGTCGGATCATATTGCGTCGCCATACCTATCGCACCAGTATCTGCAAAACGGTTTGTATTATAAATGCCTTTCACATTCAACTGAATATTCAATTTCTTATCAAAGAAATTAGGATTCAAGCTAATAGCACCAGTCAAACGCTCCATATTAGAAGTCTTCAATATACCATTTTCATTGGTATAAGAAACTGATACACGATAGGGCATGTGTGGTATAGCACCAGAAACATTAACATTGTGGTCTGTACTGAAAGAGGTTTTGAATATTTCATCCTGCCAATCAGTATTTGCCTGACCTAATGCTTTAAACTGAGCACTTGATTCACCGAATTTAGAAGTCACAAATTCTCTAAATTCATTTGCAGACATTACATCTACTTTATTGGGTCTTGTATTAATAGAGAATGTACCGCTATAACCAACTTGTACACGTCCAGACTTTCCTTTTTTAGTATTAATAATAATAACACCGTTAGATGCACGAGAACCATAAATGGCTGTTACAGAAGCATCTTTCAAAATAGTAAAAGTCTCAATATCATTGGGATGGACAGTAGCCAAAGGATTTGACATACCATTAATACCACCGTCATCTACAGGCACACCGTCAATAACAATCAACGGATTATTGGATGCAGACATAGAAGAACCGCCACGCACACGAATTGTAGCACCAGCTCCCGGAGCACCACCGTCAGTAATCACACTTACACCGGCAGCTTTACCAACCAACATATCAGTAGCAGATGTAACAGCACCTTTTACCATTTTATCTGCACTAATAGCCGTAACAGACCCAGTCAAATCATTCTTTTTGGCTGTACCGTAACCAATTACGACCACCTCGCCCAACAATTCCGCATCATCTTGTAATGTAATAATTACTGAAGGAGCAGCAGCTACTTCTTGCGTCTTGTATCCGATAAAAGACACGACCAACGTAGCTCCCTGAGGAACTGTCAATGTAAAATTACCATCAAGGTCAGTGATTGTACCATTCGTGGAATTTCCTTTTTCCACCACATTTGCGCCTATCACTCCTCCCAAAGCATCTTTTACATGCCCTTTCACGGTGATGTTCTGTGCATAAGCGCCTACAGACAAGAATAACCCTAACATTAGGGTAAGAATCGTTTGACAGATTCTAAGATTAACTTGCTTCATGCATTTAATAAATTAAAGTTAACAATATTAATTACCTATATATATTATTCGAAAAATAATTTTCGTACTTTCGCTTTCTAACGTCTTTCAAGTACCCAAAGCATGACGCAACAAAAATATGCTTTATTACCTTAGTAAAGTATAAAGAGAGTGTAAAATGTGGGAAACGAACAGTGCAAACGATTGCATGCGGTTGCACAAGATAGAAAAATCACTTGATATATCATAATACAGCGCTTCTCTCCACTCTACATGTGGCATTCTTGCACATAACATATATGTTTATTCTGCTGAAGTACAGAGATTTTCACCGCCTAACGACCGTTAGGCGATTTGTTGATAGCCGTTGGCAGATCGCTTTACGGCCGTCAACAAATCGCTTTACGACCGTTAAGCACTACACAACATCAAGACAAAACAAAAGAAAC
>ULQF01007809.1_pt1 | contig 10965 bp, 9 predicted proteins | sample 1954211 | NCBI WGS metagenome assembly ULQF01 (sample SAMEA4835648, study PRJEB28245) | human gut metagenome | biome: gut microbiome; material: fecal sample | place: Denmark | collected 2008 | reverse complement strand
TTGCATCGGTGATTATGTAAGTGCGAGTCTGAAACTCAAAATAAAAATATGTGTATTCAATTGTCGGTTGCTTTCTTTATCTGCAGTATAACATACCGGAAAAATTCTGTCAAGTTTTTTGCGCCAACAGTGTATATTCCGGCGCTTTTGCGGGAATACTGTTTTCTTTGTTTTCTGCGGTGCAGATTTTAACCGTGCTGTGTCGAACTGAAAATCGCAAGGCCAAACCGGGAAATCGGCTCGGCCTTGTTTCTGCAAATTCAATCCTCTGATGGCTCGTACAACACTTCGGTCATGATTCTCGCCGCGAGCTTAAAGCCGCTGATAAACACTTCGCGCTCATTCATACCGTGCAGTTCCGCCTCGCAGTCTTTGAGCTTTTCAAAGGTTTCTTTTTGCTGAGCCGTAAGCGTCGGTATCAAGCTGTCCTGATGCCGAATAACATAGCTCAACACTTCGCTGTAAGCACTCCCACGCTTAAAACTGTGTTCGTGCGGAACGATATTGCCGTAGTACAGATCTTCAAGCGTTGTCATTTTCATTCCACCTCACATAAGAAGAGGACGACATGTCATCGGTCATACCCGACACCGTGTCGCCCTCATTTTTCATTTTTTCTGCCGCAATCAGCGCGTGCTTGACAAGCAGCATTTCAAGCCAAGTACGCTCGTCGTATTCCGACGGACGCCCGTTTTGGAGGAAGTCTTTCATAACTTCTCCCAAGATACCGTACTTTTCTCCCGCACCTTCTCCGCGGTACAATTCTTCTAAACTCATCTGTGCCATATCCGCACCTCCTTTGCAGTACACAACAGTACCATAAGGGTTTTAGAAAGTCCAGAGAAAAATTACTATTTTATAAAAACAAATTAAATTCCAATTCAAAAATCAATAATGTCATCCCAATTATTTTTTTATTATCAAAATTAAATGTTATTTTTGCAATAAAGTCATCATCTGAAAAAGGTTGTATTTCCTTGTATTGCCTTACAGTATAGTTGTATATTTTGCCGTTTTTATTCCCTTGCCGTACATAATTCACTAATTCTTTCATTTTTTTATCGAATACAAAAAAACAATTTTCTTTCAAAAAATTATTCCGATAAAGAAAATATGTATACGTTTCTGTAAATATTTTTACAAGGAATCTGCTGACCACATAATTTTCTCTTAATGACTCAGTATCTATACCTCTAGAAATAAGCATAGATATTTCCTTATTGCAGATCTTGTTTATTGTTTCTGGAGATAAGCCGATATAGCAACAATTGTTTTTAGCATCAAATTCAAGCTTCGATATTTCATGATTTACGAAGATTTCTAATGGCGGTATATTTCCTTTCCTGCTTGGAATAGTGTGAAATGTTCGCAATAATTTGATTGTTTCATTTTCAAGAAAAGGTTTATCTATTTCTCTTGCAAAATAATTATTACAACTATCACAAATAATACCTTTAGGTAAAATCATCTCTTCGTTCCCAAGTGATTTTGGTATAATATGTTCTTCGCTTTTACAATTATTTAATGTTGTATTATGACTGTTTTTCAAGATTACTTCATCACAATACGGACATGTTTTTAAATAAACAAACGATTGTGGAGCTTGAGATAAACCATAATCTTTGAGCGTTCTTGGCTGATCATATTTTTTTGTTTTTCCTAAAACATATGCACAAGCTACGTTACTGTTTTCAAAATATCTACGGTATTTATTCCTACTAATGCCGGCTTCTTTTTTTGTAATTTCCCAAAGTGGTGTTTTGGCCATTTTAAGAGTTCGTTTTACTTGGGCTTCTCCGACAACTTTCATTTCTGGAAATGTGGAATACACGACAATTGTTGAAACATCATTTTGAGCAAGGTGCTTTCGAAACTCATATCGCTTTGTTCCATTAAAAATTTTCTCAACATATTCGGGTTTTATGGATAAAAGTATCGTGCTCATATATGGTCACCTCAAAACAAATATTTCGGTATTTGAATCATGAAGAATGGAATCAAAATCATCATCTGTCATCGTATCAAACGGGCGCGGTCCACTGTTCTGCGGTATAAGACCATTATCCCAAAAATGTTTTAAATTTAATCTACTGTTTAAACTCTTTACGAATATAAACTTAATGACAAGTAATGTGTCTCGTCTTGTGCGCCAAAAAGAATCCAACTCTTCCGGAGTAAATACTGTTCTGTTTTCGCAACATTTCAAAAAATCTTCTTTGTTCTTGAAATTATATTTAACTTCATCAATAACACCGATGGTACTAACAACAGATTCATATCCTTTCCGACCAGGAGTGCTCCCTTTTCTGTACAGAACAAGAAAATCTCCCGGATGCATATCTCGCTTATACGAGAAAGAAATGTATACTTTTTGCAGTGCATATCTATGAGGCTTATCGCCGAGAAAATCAACTTCATTTTCTGTCTTCAATTGAGAATCCGGCAAAAGCGGAGTATGATATTTTGCCTCAATCGGCAAGAAGAATTTCTGATGACAATATTTTATATTCGGGAAATTTTGTTTCAGTGTTAGCGCCTCATTGTAAACACCCAACTTTTTTACAAGAACCACTTCATCTTTTTCGTTTGTTCGCTTGGTTCCATATTTCTCAAATCCCCATCGCGTTAATAAATCATACAATGCTTTCAATTCCGGACGGTCCATAAACAGGGTGACATATATCTCATTCAAATGACGTTCTATTGCATTATCGAATATGATTTTGATAAATCTTTCCCCGAGCCTAAATCCTGAAGCCTCCACCTTAAAAGTGCCAACTTTAAGGCGGCGCATGGGTTTGAATGCCGGGGTTATATCGGTATAGTTCTCTCGTTCATCTTCGGTCTTTAGATACAAGAATCCGAGCATATTCCCTTTATCATTTCGACAGGTATACGCCTCTTCGTCACATTTCCTTGCAAACCAGTTTTCAAAACCAGGATATGCATCCCTGAAAGTATCAAAGAAAGGATTCGATACATCTATGTTTCCAAAACATTCTTTTCTTACAGATAACGCTTTATAATCAATTAGCGCAGGATTTTCTGATACGGCTTTTGTTATAAATGCATTTATAGTGAAAACTTTATCGGCAATTCCCAATCTTTCCGCTTTTACACGCATTTTTCGATCTTCGGTTATAAGAATATCCGCTCGACCACAATACACCTCGCACAATAATTGATTGTCAATCCTATCGTTATCGGTCATAGGTGCATCGTTTAGCAAATTTGTAAAAGCCGCCGTTTGAGGAGCTATGCTTTTCATTTGTATATAAGCAGATAGTTTTGCATCGTAAAGAGACTGTATTTGTTTGTCGGAATATTTTCGCAACTCGGAAACAGTATATGGATGGATAATTTTCTCATAGTGCAAAACATCCAGCCAATGAAACAATTGTCCAATAGACAAATTTGTTGCTCTAACATTTTCTCTATGAATAACAATATTTGTATCGAGTAAAGCACGCATTATGTAGCACTTCCTTGTATTATAGTAGATATTTGTTTTATATCGGATTCAGCGAAATCCATCTTATGTATATGAAGAGGAATACTTAACTGTGAAGATATTTTTTCTGCTTGTTCGCGTTCTAAACGAATTATGTTTTTTATAGAATCAAGGTTATATGATTTATCATCTCGAGATTTGATATTTCTTAGTATCCTATCAAAATCCGTTTCTAATAGTATTATTTTTACAATTGGCATTTCCTCATATATAAATTCCGGCAAAATCTCAACTTCGTCGCTTTTGTCAAATATACAAAAGTGTCCTGCTAATAAAAAGGTCGGATATAGAGATAACTTCTTTTCAACGGCAGATATCAATATATTTTGGTTTGCTATTTTATTCTTAACAACTTTATTTTTACCGTAAGTTTCACCGTTAATTTCGCTTATTAAATCCCCCGCAGAAAAGGCGGGAATATTTAATTTTCTACATAACTTATCGCACAAAGTACTCTTGCCGACACCGTATGTACCAGCAATAAAAATGACTCCTTTTTCCATATTTCTCTCCAACAATTATATTAAAAACCATCACAATAATCAATCTAATCTCATGCTGAATAATATACACCGTCTAGCTAGTGAAGATTTTACGCCACATGCAAATCTTCTTTTGTCGCAGCCTCCGACTTTCCAGCAAGAAATATCGGATCATGCACCAAATTCTTAATCATCACGAAAAACCTCTGTTATCTTTTTCAATATCTCTACATCCGCCGGACAGAATTCATAATTTGAAATCTCGCTTGGTGCAATCCACTTGATATCGTTATGTTCAAGTTTCTGCGGCACACCTTCAGTGATGCTTGCACTGAACAAGGTTAGATGCACGGTGATATCGGGATACTCATGAACAACATCCATAAACACATTGCCTACCGACAAGGTAACGGCAAGTTCTTCCCGGCACTCACGGATAAGTGCCTGTTCTTTTGTCTCTCCCGGTTCTACCTTACCGCCAACAAATTCCCATAAGAGTCCTCTGGTTTTATGCGCCGGACGTTGACAAATCATAAATTTATCTTTATTCCATATAAGAGCCGCCACTACTTCGGTTATATTCATATATCTTCAATTCCTAAACTTTTTAAGTACTGATACGTACCATCATAGTATTCAGGTAAACGTGTACTATCTTCCCAGAAACCGCTGACGTTTTTGTTGGGATTACCTTCAGGAACACAGATTACCATGCCCGCTCTTGCCCGGGTAAGCAAGACACGATAAGCATTCAGCATATACTTCATTAACTCTTGTTTGCTCTCAGTGCCTCCCGTTTGTTCAACCCATTTTGTCTGACCGTTGAACCTGTAAAAACGCCATTCGCCGTTTTCATATCGCATATCAGCATCCCAAAGAAGACAAGTATAATCAAGTTCCAATCCCTGGACTTGAATTTCCGTAGCAGCATCTTCAAGATAATTCGAAGACCTTACATCAGATTTATCATCGAGGAACCAATGAACAGCATTTTCGTCGCCTGACGGCAAAATATGTATCGCCAAAGGCTTAAATCTTGCAGATTCTTTTGTTACCAAAACACCGGTACGTTCTGTTCCGCGAACTTTATCGTGGAGCCATTTTCTTGCCTTTGCCATATCTCTTGTCAAAACAATCGGATACTTGTCTTTGATTTCGTTATATAACGCGGAGGCATTCTCATCAAAGGACAACAACGCGTGAACAAATGCAGAAAGTTTTTCGGCTCTGTAAGAACGCAAGGAAACACCCAAATGCAAACTTTCAGAATAGGTTACATTACAATTGTTTTTCAACAACTCGTTAACTTTACCTTCGGCATACTCAGGCTCAGTTAATTTGGGAGATATGTAAACATTCCAATGCGGGAATTGCTCATTCAAAGCCTTAATCCATTCAGATATGCCCGCTTCTCCGGTATTTATCTCTTGACCGCCACCGACAAGACAAATAATGGTTGCCCAGTCTTCGCGTTGGTCAAGCGACCAAATCAAAAAAGCAGCTTCTGACAAAGGAAAATTTGGAACTTTCAATTTGTTACCGTATGTTCCGCCCCTCTTTAAGTAGTCGGCAAGTCTTTTATGCGTCCAAGAACGTTGCGCTTCATCGAAAATAGCGACGTGCTCAACTTCGCCGAATCCGGCGCTTTCCATTTTTACAGCTTTCGTCGGATCAATTTCAAGAACTCCGTTTTCAACCGGATTCTTGATTTTTGCAAGCATATTATCACGATAGCGGTGGATCATCTGTATTGATTTCGCGACTTCGCGGCGAGAATCGGTCATTTTCTTCTTCTCACCTTTGGCTTTGCATTTTTTATGGTTATCTTGCGCAAGAGCTTCAGTTAGCACAGCAACAAGCGGTCCATTACCGGATAGATAAACAGCTCCCTCATTTTTAACCGGTTCGTTCTGTCCTTGATATGTCTGTTTTATCGCTACGTCAAGCCCAACCAGCGTTTTTCCCGCACCGGGAACGCCGGTTACAAAGCAAATGCTCTTTTCCTGATTTAACTTGCTACGTTGAATAACATCTAAAATGTATTCAATTGTTTTATCCGTAGAAACTTTATCCGCTTCATGCCGGGTAATGTTTTCAACAGAGTGGTTTTCATACAGTGTTTTTGCTGCTTCAATAATTGTCGGAGTAGGTGCATAGGGGCTGATAATCCAGTTGGGATTAACTGACGTTTCGTTAGGAAAGCATCTCAACACTTCCGAAATTAAATGTGAAACTCCTGCTTTCCCAGAAACAAGAGGATTGACCACTCTATCGTCATAAACCGACATTTGAATGTTGGTAGAAGAATTACGGTAATTTGTTGCAACAAGAATGGGGGCAATGATTCTATCTTCGCTAAACTTGTGAAAGTTTTTCAGATCAAGGGCATAGTCAAGCACCTGGTCTATGTCTGACTCCAATATTCTGGACTCCCCAACTTTGAACTCTACGCAAAAAACAATTCCTTCGAAAAGCAATACCACATCGACTCTCTTGCCAAGACGGGGGATATCGTATTCGAAGATGATTTGTCCATCTTTGTTTGCAAATCTAACAAGGATATCTTTCATAATGGAAATCTCTGATTTCCACGCTTCTCTTGTAGTTGTAAGAGCTTCGCCGTGATATCTATCGCATAATACACCAAATATCGTATTATCATCTGTATTAAGAAAATCCGTGAAACTGCTATTATATAAACAACGACTCATAAGATAATCTCCAATTACTTGTTATCCGGTACAATCTCAACTATATCGTCCATAGTACACTCAAGCGCGGTACAGATCTTTACGAGGACGTCACTCGATACTACAGCGCCGTCTTTGCCCATCTTGGTAATGGTAGCGATGCTGATGCTGGCTTTTTCGGCGAGCTCTTTCTTTTTCATATCACGGTCGATCAGAAGCTTGAACAATTTTTTATAGCTTGCGGCTATTGCATTACACCTCATAATTAGTAGATTGTATTATCAGGATTCAGTATACCATGCTTTGTCCCAAAAATCAACTGTATTCAGCAGAAATACTGAGATTTCATAACTTTTATCATGTATTAATTGCTTTTTCGCATTGCCTATGATATACTCAAGTAGGAAAAATCTAAAGCTAATACGGAGGTAAAAAATGGCAACTTATTGTTACTGGGAGGTTAGAAGAGATGTTTACGAGCAATGTTCAAACAATCCTCCTAAAAAATATCGGACATTTGCAGATATGAAGAAGCTTTTCAAAGCCAGCTATTGGTTAATGTTAATCGGAATGATATGTTGTTTGTTGGCATACTTAATTTTATTTGTTGTTTTCCCTGATAAGGTTTTCTGGATAATACCAGTTTGTTGTACATTTGTTCTGGAAATCATTAGCGAGTTTTTTGGCGGAAAAATGTATAACCCTTCTGAGCGCAAAAAAGAATTGGAAAAAACAAATGCTAATTTAGACAAGTATATAGAAAGCATTAAGAACACTCTAAAAGCACATGGCATTGTTACAAAAGAACAACGCCAAATCTTGAAAAGCGAATGTGAAAAACAACTGTCTCTGCATAGTAAAAATTATAAGTCCGTCAGCAACAAGGTCTTTGATATGCTTGTGGGTGTGCCTTTAGGTGCATTCATTTCTGCCTTAATTTACAAAAGCGAAAGTACTGATGTCATTCTTGATCAACTTCTCGCACTTATCATTATTGGTGTTATGATAATTGGAACTGCAAATATTTTCAGAAAAATCACATATTATTCTGACGGCCATTTTAAGGATCAATATCTTTTAGACATCCTGAACGAATTAGAATACCTTTCGGAATAATCTAAAACTCCACTCCCTTTTTCTTTGTCTACTGCGGTGTAAATTTTGACATGAATCTGGGGTTGATCAGAGTTATAATAACCATATAAAAGCAACCGCCTCTCGAGTGATAACGAAAGGCGTGTAGTGTGTATTATTCTGCGGAAATTGCTGTTGACCACATAACAGACCACCTACCGTTTCGGAGCACTCGAAAACAGTGGACATAAGAGTGGCGAAGAGCACGGTTTTCCGAGCGGAAAGGGGCGGAAAAAGCTATTTTTAGCGGAAATTGCCATCATAAATGCGTTTGGGAGCAGGATGCCGCAGGTTCGAGTCCTGTCACCTCGACCATAACAGGACACCAATTTTGATACAATGCGTATCTTGATTGGTGTCCGTTTTCTTTATCCGAAAGTCTTTATTTAATGGGATTTATCGATACAATTTAATGAAAGAAGGCTCTGAGATGACCGAAAAACGGTCACGGCGGAGCCTTTTCTATTTTTTACCTTTATACTATTTAACGAAAGGTCGTAAGTGTGTGCATTTTCGGCAAGGGGGTGTGCACTTTTTAATTATTCCTAAAAATAACAAAAAGCCACAAGGCTTGCTCATTAAAATTTGAGCAGTCCTGCGGCTCTGTTATTTTACTGTTCTAACCTTAGTGCCGCCTCCATAAAAATCTACTTTTAACCCATTACAGCAACATCTGCATATATTAAAATTCAATCTGTGGTTCAGAACTGTGAAATTTAGCCACTAACAATATATAAAGTTGGGGTGATAAGTATCAAAGCTTTTCAGAAGTAAGTTTGATGCAGAATGTTTAAGATTTACGCCAACTGAAAAGCCACTATACCCACGATGCAGATAATACTTCCGATTAAATTGAGCCGTGAACGCTTTTCTCTGCGGATCAGACCTATCACGAAAAGCGTTACAAGAATCATCGGCTGAATGAATGAGTAATTTGCAAGGCTTATAGATATAACCGCATTTTCAAGCAGCATTCCGAGCGTATTGGGGATTCTGGCAAGCACTACCTTAACAACGCCGCTTCGATTATTCTTAATAAGCTCCCTGATATGAACTCTCGGCAGCATTATCAGCGAAATTATCACCATAGCCGGAAGAAGCTGCATTGTTGATGAAGCATACGGAGAGAAACTCCTTATAACCAGCCCATACCCGTATTTTGAAACAAGATATAACACCAACGGCAGAATTATCTGTTTATAGTTTACGCCGCCTTTGGATGACCTTGCAATAAATACAAGGCCTGCGGCTGTTGCAAATATACAAATCAGTTTGATAATATTGAGTTCAGACCCGAAAAGAATATCAGTGAAATAAGACGCAAACAGGGTTATCCCGAGCCACGCTTTCAACTCAAAGGCGGAAAGCTGTTTCAGCACCCGTGCGCTCATCTGGAATTCAAGCATTTTGCACATTGCAACCAGTAATACCGCTAAAAATGACTGCCAAGTCAAGCTGAAACTTAAATTCTGAAACGGCAGACTTAAAGCAAGGAAAACCGACATCGACGAGCACATCAGGAATGTAAATTCATCGCCGGAGAAGTTGGCTTTGGCAGCGGCGTATTTATCATTCAGTGAGCATATTGTATAGCAGGCTGTCACAGCGAGCATCAGAATAACAACGTTCATAATTGACCTCTATTATGATAAATAAAAACATACAGACACGTTTATTTACCTGTCCAGAATGCATAGTCGGTTCTTGATGTTCCGTCGCTGAAATATGCTTTCGCACATATCTTGTTTTTCGTGCCGGGTTTTATCTTTATATTTTTCCACACGAAAACAGTGCTCTCGTCATCGGGAAGTTCGCACCGGGACATTCTGCCGTACGAAACATCATTTATACAAAGCTCCACTGCGTCCGCATTTGAATATACCTTTACAAAAGGCACATCACAAGCCCTGAATTCATGCCTGCGTTCAGTTATATAAACAGTTTTTTCGCTGCTCCATACGGACCTGTAAAAGAAATATACGTCCTTGGGAATACGTTCCCTTGTGCAAAGTCCCTTGTCGTTGAGCGACTTTGTATCTCCCTCTGTTCGCCCGTAGGACGCAAAATCGAACATACACCATATAAATTCAGCCCACAGGTACTTTCTGACCGAGAATTGTTTCCACAATATCTCGTGCAGCTGCGACTGATAGTTCTCATAATGCCGTACTCCGACAGGGTCTATGTCGCTTTCCCAATCTACATTATCCTTGTGCTGCGAAATCGCCCCACCGCCGCCGTATTCGGAAAGGCAGACAGGGCGCTTTTCCTTTTCGTTATGGTATAGATCAAGCCATTCGCCGAAATTTTCCGCACTGCCGGCATCCTTATACCAGCCAAAATAACGGTTATACCCGACCACATCGGCAGGAAGCTCCAGAAATCTGCCGTAAAACTGATTGTCTGCAAAGGTTTTCAGCCTTGTATCGTCCTCTTTGCAGGCAATTTCATAAAGCTCGCTGTAAAGCCCGAATATTTCATCGGTCATCTGGTGAAGTTCGTTGGACAATCCCCAGACAATAACTGACGGGTGATTGTAATTCTGCCTGATAAGCTCACGAAGCTGCTGTTTTGCGTTATCTCCAAAGCCGTCTGAAATGACATGAGCATCGCTTTCATCGGCAGACATTTTATTGATTATGCCTATCTCCGTCCATACGCACAGACCCAGCCTGTCGCATAATGAATATTCGTGGTCACAATGCTGGTAGTGAGCCATTCTTACAGCGGTACAGCCCATGTCATGAATGATATGATAATCCCGCTCACGCTGAGCGTCAGTCATTGCCCAGCCGGATTCGTAACTGTCCTGGTGGTAGTTCACCCCATGGAGCGGATATGGCTTGCCGTTGAGGAAAAAGCCGTTATCGGCATCTATGCGGTACGAGCGTATTCCGAATTCCTGTTCAATGCTATCGACGGGTTTCCCGTTGCAGAATAAGGTTATCTCCGCACGATAAAGAGCGGGAGAGTTTACTCCGTCCCAGAGTTTTGGGCGGTTGATTTTTCCCGAAAGCGTTATTCTGTCTTTGCCTGCCCTGCCGAAAAGCTCCGTTACAGGCTTTCCCTGCGGATCATATATCACAGCCTTAGCCTCTGCGGTTTCTGCTTTATCCAGCTTGACAAGTATGCCTATATCCGCAGATGT
>ULQF01088901.1_pt1 | contig 10973 bp, 8 predicted proteins | sample 1954211 | NCBI WGS metagenome assembly ULQF01 (sample SAMEA4835648, study PRJEB28245) | human gut metagenome | biome: gut microbiome; material: fecal sample | place: Denmark | collected 2008 | reverse complement strand
GGTGTCACCTTGGTGACGGATGAGGTGTTATTTTAATCATTTGCCGCCAGGCAAACACTATATGAAAAACGGGCGAGCAATGTTCGCCCCTACAGCTATGGTTTTTGTGCAGGCAAGGTCGGTACAGACGGAACGGATAAATCCGTTCCCTACGAGCGGCTGCGGCCGCGGCTGAGAGCTAATAGCTGACAGCCGAGAGCCATTGTGTGCGCTAAAGCGCACTTATTTGAATATTCAACCCCTCGGCAGCAAAGCTGCCTGCTCCCCTTGCAGGTGAGCCAATGATGTGCGGCGCAAAATTCAGCAGCGTACTAACGTAGCGCGAGAGTTTTACGGTTTGGTCGGTAACATCGACACCGGGCGGCAAAAACTCCGCACCGCACTTGCGTTACGCGAGAGTTTTACGGTTTTGTCGGTTGTCTTGAACTGGGCAACAAAATCCTTTGCCGTACTCACGTTACGCGAAACGGCACGGTTTTCTCCGCACCCTCGAACCGGGCAACCAGAGATAACCGTATTGGTAGCTGCCCCAATGCGCCTCTAAAAAACAAAGGAGGTATCGACGGTGACGACGGCGAAGTGGCCGGGGAGCTTTTCCTCGACGGTGCGGCAGATGACATCGCGGAACTGCTCTGGCGTTTTGCCGCAGCCGGTGTCCATAACGACGTCGAAGATGAGGTTTGTGTGGCTCGGGCCCATGACCATGCGGAAATCGTGAATGCCGCGCAGCCCGTCAATGCCCTTAAGCGCCTCCTCAAGCGCGGCGTGTTCGGCGTTTACCTGCTCGTTGTCGGTCTCGACGGGGTCCATGTGGATCGTCGCGTCGCAGCCGAGCGCGCTTTTCAACTGGCGCTCGACGGTGTCGATGCTGTCATGCAGCTGGAAGATATCGCCGCGGCCGTCTACCTCGGCGTGCAGAGAGATCATCATTCTGCCCGGGCCGTAGTCGTGAACAACGAGGTCGTGCATGCCGATGACGGCGTCCGAGCTCATGACTATCTCCTCGATGCTTTTGACAAGCTCCGGATCGGGCGCCTGACCGAGCAGCGGCGAGAGTGTGTCCTTTGCAACGCCGTAGCCGGCAAAGAGAATGAACACCGCGACCGCCGCGCCTGCCCAGCCGTCGATATTGACCTTGAACAGCCAGCTTACGCCCATTGAAAGCAGCACGACCGCCGTCGCGACCGAGTCGGACAGGCTGTCCGCACCCGTGGCCGCCATGGCAGAGGACGAGATCTTTTTGCCGACGCTGCAATTATACGCAAACATGTACAGCTTGACGAGGATCGACGCGAGCAGTATCGCCGCCGGGAGCAGGCCGACCTCGACCGGCTCGGGGCTGAGTATCTTATCGACCGAGCTTATCAGCAGCTCAACGCCCATGACAACGATCAGTGCCGCGACCGCAAGGCCGGAGATGTATTCTATCCTGCCGTGGCCGAAGGGGTGGTCGGGGTCGGGCTTTTTGCCCGAAAGCCGGAAGCCCAGCAGCGATATCGCCGACGCGCCGGCGTCGGAGAGGTTGTTGAACGCATCGGCGGTTATGGCGATCGAGCCGGATATCGCGCCGGCGGCATACTTGCCGGCAAACAGCAGCACGTTGAGGAATATCCCCAGCAGGCTGCACAGCGTTCCGTAAGCCTTGCGCACAAGCGGATCGGCGTACTCCGTCGGATTTTTTATGAACAGTTTTGATAACAGCTTAACCATTTTTTCGGCAGCGCTTTCGCGCTCTCCTTGATATTTGTTTTGCGCCCCCTGCGGCGCACCTGAATTATATAATGCTTTTATCCCAAACACAAGGAAATTAATAAAAACTTGACAATAATCCCTTGATGTTTTTTTCTACATGTAATAAAATATGTAGATACATCACTCGCGGGAGAAACAGATGCACAAATTAGCCAAATTTATCATAGACAGCAGAAAAATCATCCTCGTGCTTTTCATCGCGGCCGCATGCATGTCGGCCTACACGATGCGCCTTACGACGGTTCAGAACGATCTTTATCAGTTTCTTCCTGCCGAAACGGAGACGCGGCGCGGCCTGAAGGCGATGGACGGCGAGTTTATCACCTACGCGACGGCTGAGCTTATGATCGAGCACATTTCGTATGACGACGCGCAGGCGCTGTCGCAGGATATAGAGAATATCGACGGCGTACGCCAGGCAAGCTTCGATGATACACAGGATCACTACAAGTCCGGGACGGCTCTTATTTCCGTGAGCTTTGCCGCACCGTCGAGCGACGAGATATGCACTCAGGCGCTTGACAGAATAAAATCTCTCGTCGATGTGCGCTTTGACGCGGATAACGTGAAGCTCTACACCGAGGTCGGCACGGATTTCAGCAGCACGCTGCTGGGCGAAATGCTCATAATAGGCGCGCTGAGCGTAGTTACGGTCATAATCCTGCTGCTGCTTACCTCGCGCAGCTATGCCGAGGTGCCTGTGCTGCTGATAACCTTCGCAATGGCCGCGGCCATCCAGCAGGGAACAAACTTTCTGTTCTCGGAGATATCATATGTCGCAAACTCCGTAACGCTCATTTTGCAGCTTGCTCTTGCGATCGACTACGCCATCATCCTGTGCAACCGCTTTGCCGAGGAGCGGCGGTATTTTGAGCCGTATGACGCGGCGGTGGAGGCGCTGTCGAAGGCGATACCCGAGATAGCCTCGTCCTCGCTGACGACCATCGGAGGCCTTGTCGCGATGACGTTCATGCAGTTCGGCCTCGGCAGCGACCTCGGCAAGGTGCTGATAAAATCCATACTGATCTCGATGCTGACGGTGTTCCTGCTCATGCCGGGGCTGCTGCTCATGTTCAGCCGCGCGATAGAAAAAACAAAGCACCGCAGCTTCATGCCGAACATAAACGCCATCGGCCGCTTTGCGTGGAAAACGCACAAGCTCGTGCCGCCTGTTTTCATCTGTGTCGCGGCGGCTGCGTTCTTCTTTTCGAGCATGTGCCCGTTTTCGTATAACTATAGCGACGATTACCCCCTGCGCCTGAACGAAACGCAAAAGGCGCATCAGCAGATCATAAACACATTCGGGAACAATAACATGATGGCGCTCGTCGTACCGACGGGCGATTATGAGACGCAGGCGAAGATGCTCGATGAGATATCGGAGCTTGACCACGTCACCTCGGTTCTCGGCATAGCCTCCGTTGAGGTCATGGACGGCTACCGCCTCGGCGATAAGCTCACCATCGGCGAATTTTCCGAGCTTGCCGGGCTTGACGACACGAGCGCGAGCGCGCTTTTCGTCTACTATGCCGCGCGCCACGCCGACTACGACCAGGTGCAGAGCAACATGCGCGAATATAAAATTCCGCTTATCGACCTGTTTTTGTTCCTGTATGACGTTGCCGAGGACGGCACGATAGAGCTTCCTCAGGACAAGATAGATATGATAGAGAGCCTGTATGCCCAGCTTTCCGACGCGAAGGCGCAGCTTCAGGGTCAGCACTACAGCCGCATGCTCGTTTATTCCGACCTGCCCACGCAGTCGGACGCAAGCTACGAGCTTATCACGCAGATCCACGGTGTTGCCGACAGCTACTACGGCGACGATGTTTACGTCACCGGCAACGCTACCGCCGCGCGCGACCTGAAGGATTCGTTCTCGACGGATAACATTCTGGTCAGCGTGCTGTCGGCGGTGTTCGTCGTGCTGGTGATCATGTTCGTGTTCCGCTCGGCAGGACTTTCGGTGCTGCTCATTGCGGTCATTCAGGGCAGCATCTGGCTGAACTTCTCGATATCGTATTTTACGCAGAACTCCATCTTCTTCGTCGGCTACCTGATCGTCAGCGCGATACAGATGGGCGCGAATATCGACTATGCGATCGTCGTTTCAAACCGATATCTTGAGCTGAGGCAGCGCAATGTTTCGCGCCGCAAGTCTATACGTCTTGCGCTCAACGGCGCTCTGCCCACACTCGTAACAAGCGGCAGCATCCTTGTCATTGCCGGCCTGCTCATCGGCTTTATAAGCACCGAGAGCATAATTTCCGTCATCGGACTCGTGCTCGGCCGCGGAACGATAATATCTCTGCTGCTGGTGCTGTTCGTTCTGCCGCAGATGCTCGTCTGGGGCGACAGATTCATCTCGCGCACGACCGTCAAGGGCAGAAGGCTTCGCCTGCATCCGCTTTTTGACGAGGACTTCGAGCAGATAGCGCTCAGAGACAGGGCGCGCAAGGGGAAGTAATTCCGCAGGAAACATTGGGGGGAAACGTGTTTCCGCAGGAGAAAGGAAGATATAATGAAAAGAACACTGTTAATGATCATGAGCATCCTGCTCGCTGCAAGCTCGGTATTCGGGATCATTGCGGCAGAACGCGGCTCGGACGAGCTGTCGGACATCATGCGCTTCAAGCGCGGCCAAAAGGCCGATATCATCGACTTTGTCGATGTACTCGATAAGCGCGTTGCCGATCTGCGCAAGGCGGAGGAAAACCGCACCGAGGACGAAAAGGACTACACCGAGTCCGTCGTGACCGATCAAAAGGGCAATGAGCAGCTCAGTCAGGGCACGCAGGAATATAACGCCGGCGCTGCGAAGATCGCGGCCGGTCAGGCGGAATACGACGCCGCCGAGAAGCAGTATAACGAAAAGCTCGCCGAGTATCAGGCGGCAGAAAAGCGCCTTAACGACGGCGAGGCACAGCTCAACGACGCCAAGGCTCAGCGCGACGCGGCGCAGGCCAAGCTCGATGCCGCAACGCCGGCATACCAGCAGGCGCAGCAGCTTTTTGCCTTTATCGACAAGCACCCGGCGCTCCAGATAGCCGAAAGCATCCTGCGCAACTTCGGCTTCACCTCGCTTGACGAGGCGAGGGCCGCGATGAAGGAATATGAGGACGGTCAGGCACAGCTTGCCGAGGCAAACGCCCAGATATCCGCCGCCGAGCAGGAGATAAACGACGGCAAGGCTCAGCTCGCCGCCGCGAAAACTCAGCTGGATAACGGCAAGGCTCAGCTCGACGCTGCAAAGGCTCAGCTCGATAACGGCAGAGCGCAGCTCGCCGTTGCCAAAAATCAGCTCAGCGCCGGTCAGCAGAAGCTCAACGACAATGTTGATAAAATGAACGACCTCAAGGAAACGCTCACCGAGCAGGACGACGCGGAGGCCGCAGTAAAATCCGGCATTGCCGTGCTCATGGAAAACGAGGGCATCGCAAAGCTCGTGAGCGACGAGAGCGACTACGAAGCCGTGCTCCAGGCCGCGCGCGACTATGTCGAGGACGATGCCGACAAGCTCAACAGCGAGCTTGACGTTCGCCAGAACCTGTATAACCTTCTGCGCATTATAAGCATCGTCGGCGTTCTCGCCGGAGTTATCGGCGTTCTCGCCTCGCTCAAGCCCAACCGCACGCGCATCTATGCGGCGACCGGAGCCGCCGGCATTGCCGCGGTCGCATCCCTTGTGCTGAATATCTACGGCCTGTCAAACGATTACCGCAGCTTCGTCTATTCGCTCGAGGACGGCTCGGGCAACGGACAGATGCAGCTTATAGCAATGCTCGTGCTGCTTGCCGTTTCGGTCATAGCAGCGATAGTTACCGTCGTCTGCGGCAGAGCGTACACCGATGCCGTAAACGGCCGGGAGAGGGAAAAGTATGTACGCCCGTCGGAGGCCGTCGCCGCCGCTCAGCCCGAGCTTGACGCAGACGAGGACGACGATGACGAAGAGCCGGCTCCCAAGCCGCGCCGCAGGGACAATAAGAGCAAAAAGCACAGCGCCGAAAAGCTTGAATACACGCCCGAGCCTGCCGATATCGACGAGCTCACCGAGCAGACCCGCCGATTCAATGAGGAGGCCGAAAAGCTCGAAGCAGAGGCACGCAGGAACGATTACGAAAAGGCGCGCCGGGAATACGAGGAGGCTCGCCGCAGATTCGAGGAAGCGCGCCGCCGCTCGGAAGAGAATAAGTGACAAACGGTATTACGCCATCCGGGTCCTCCGGATGGCGTTTTGAACAGGAGAACAGCAATGGACAGAGACACGCTCCGGCAGTATATCCTTGAAAACTATGCCGCCGTAAACGATTTCCCTTGGATATCGAATCCGACCTACGAGGTCTTTCGCCACGAAAGCAGTAAAAAGTGGTTCGCGCTCGTTATGGAGATACCGCGCAGCAGGCTCGCCCTGCAAGGGGAGGATATAGTCACCGTCTTAAACTTAAAATGCGATCCGCTGCTTTCCGGCTCACTGCGCGCCGAGCCGGGCTTTTTCCCGGCCTATCACATGAGCAAGGAGCACTGGATAAGCGTTGAGCTTGCCGCAGTCGATGATGATAAGCTGCGCTTTCTCATCGACATGAGCTGGGAGCTTACAGGCTGACGGCTCAGCTTACATAGCACTGGATTTTTCGCCGGTGATGATATATAATCATTTGTATCACTTGCCGCACGGCGGCAGATCGGAGTAGATTTGTATGAACAAGCACAGAATCAACATATTCATCGCACTTGTGCTGGTGCTCATCATCATCGCCGCGGTCTCCATGTGGCTTACAAGCCGCGACATAAAGAACACCGTGCCGACCGAGAGCGCGCAGCCGACCCCGGCGCTCACGCCGAGCGTCATTTCGACCCCGACCCCGGCTCCGGCCGAGAGCGCGCGGCCATCGGCAGATCCGAGCGCTTCGCCCTCGCCGAGTGTACAGCCCGGTCAGACTGCCGCGCCGCAGCCGACGCAGCAGGTCATAAACCGCACGATAAACCAGACCGGCAGCTTTGAGAGCAACACAGGCACCAAAATGATAATGTACGCAAACTGGACGGCCACCTCGCAAAACAGCGAGACCGTCACGATAAAGCTCGACGTTATCCTGAGCACCTACACGCTGTCCGTCGGCCCCCATAACGGCGTTATCACCGTTGCCGGCGTTGACTACAGCTTCACGAGTCCCGGCATAAGCTACAAGAGCGAAAAGGTCAGAAACAATGCCGTTTTGACGAGCCGCAGCATCGAAGTCACCGTTCCGGCAGGCCAGGCAACGGCGATCCCCGTTTCCGTCAAGTGGGACTTTTACGGGACCTACGGCGGTGTGGAGATAAGCCGGGTCTCCGCGGGCGGCACGATTAACATTCAGGGATGAAGGTGACAGCATGAGATCCACTCTCCGCAGAACATGGGCAGAGGTCTCGCTCGACGCGATAGAGCATAACTATAAGGCTCTGCGCGCGCGCATCGGAGAAAACGTCAAATTTCTCGGCGTCGTCAAGGCCGACGCTTACGGTCACGGCGCGGTTCACGTCGCGTGTACGCTTCAGGAGCTGGGCGCGGATTATCTGGCCGTTTCGAGCCTCGATGAGGCGATGGAGCTGCGCGCAAACGGCATCGTAATGCCCATCCTCATCCTCGGCCACACGCCCACCGAGCAGGTGCCGAACCTGATAGCCAACAACATCACGCAAACAGTCACCTGCCTTGCCAAGGCGCATGAATACAATGCAGCCGCAGCCGAGTTCGGCGCAAAGCTGCGCGTTCACATCAAGGTGGACACCGGCATGTCGCGCCTCGGCGTTCTGTGCGCAGGGCGGCATTTTAAAACCGGTGTTTCCGGCATAGTTGACTGCTGCGGCATGCCTTACCTCGATGTCGAAGGTATGTTCACGCACTTTGCCGTTGCAGATGAGGCCGACGAGGCCGACGTTGACTACACCAAAAAGCAGTTTGAGCTTTTCAAAAGCACCGTCGCCGCCGTCGAGGAGCGCATCGGCCGGCGCATACCGCTGCGCCACTGCGCCAACACCGGCGCCGTTGCGCTGTATCCGGAAACGTATATGGACATGGTACGCCCAGGACTGCTGCTGTACGGCTACGGCGAGTTTGCCGAAAGACTCGGCCTGCGCCCGGCTATGGCGCTCAAGGCAATGATAAACACAATAAAGATCTATGACGAGGGCACCGATATCAGCTACGGCCGGCTGTTTACAACAAGCGCGCCGACGCGCATCGGCGTCATCCCCTACGGCTATGCCGACGGCTTCTTCCGCTGCCTGTCGAACCGGTGTAGCATCATGACCGCCGACGGCCCCGCACCCCAGCGCGGCAGGATCTGCATGGATATGAGCATGATCGACCTCAGCGAGCTGCCCAATGTCGGCGTCGGGGACGAGGTCGAGATCTTCGGCCCGGATAACCCGGTCGAGACGCTCGCAAAGCTTGCCGGAACCATTCCGTATGAGCTGACCTGCGCCGTCAGCAAGCGCGTTCCGCGCGTTTACTTCAAAAACGGCCGCGAGATCGACCGTGAATTGATGATGAGATTTTGAACATGAAAAAAAGCACCCTCCGAGGGTGCTTTTTTCAATAGGCATCAGCGTTTGTTGAATTTGAGTTTGGGCTTATAGAACTCGAAAATGACGGTGTCGTTGCCCTTTTCGTTGGCCCATTCGTGGCTGGTCCAGCAGACCTTCATCGCGCCGAGAGCTTCACACAGCTTCACCGGGAACGGCTTGGGCGCGATTTTATATGCAATAAACTGCGGCCGCGCGAGGAAGTTGAGCAAGACGTTGCCGAGGATGAAGCCGGTCACGGGTTTTACCTCGCCGTTATAGTCCTTCGGCGGATTTGCCAGCTGGCCGCGCACGACCTCCGGCGCATTGATCTTGAACCAACGCACGATAAACGGATTGAAGCTTTCGATGCAGTAGTCGCCGGTGTAGCGGCGAAGAAGCGCATAGGTTTTTTCGCAAAGCTCCTTGTTGCGCTTGCCGTTTTTCAGCTCAACGATGATAGCCCCGCGGCCTCTGACCGTTTTAAGAACGTCGGAAAACAGAGGTATCGTCTCGTCGGTGCCGCAAAGGCTCAGCTGCTGCAGCTCGGCAAGGGTCTTGGAATCGACGCGCGCATCAACTCCGCAGACGCGGTTGAGCGTATCGTCATGGAACACGACGACCTGTCCGTCCTTCGACAGCTGAACGTCGAGCTCGATTCCGTAGCCGTAGGACGCGGCGCGCTCGAACGCGGCCAGCGAGTTCTCCGGCACGGATTTATCACGTTTATGCAGCCCACGGTGGGCAAAATTACGGTTTTGGAAAGGCGATTTCTGCTTCTTGCGGATCTTGCCGGGAGCAATGAGGTATATAAATCCGCCGACAGCGGCAGCTCCGGCAAATGCGGCAAGCTTTGCGGCGTTTACCTGTTTTTTCATTATAACACCTCCGGTGAACATTTCTATATCCACATTTTACACCCCTGCACCATCCCGGTCAAGGATTTTTAGTAGCGAATTGGGGCAGCTACGGATACGGTGATTGCCGGTGCCCGGTGTCGAAGGTGCGGTGGAAACCGTGCGTGCCTCGCGTAACGCAAGTGCGGAGTTGAGTTTTGCACCGCACCCCTGTAGGGAACGGGCTTGCCCGTTCCGTTTTGTTGCAGTTTCGCCGGTAACCACCGGTCGGGCTGACGCAAAAAACGTATCGGCACAATGTAAATGCGCTACTGAAAAAACGGATGAATCCGTTCCCTACGATTCTATTTCAGTGCCGGCAAAACCGTGGCATGTGGGCGATCGATGCTCACCCCTACAAGGTGCGGCGCAAAATTCAGCATCGCATTCATGTTACACGAAACGTGACGGTTTTGAATGCACCCTCGAACCGGGATACCAGAGATATACGTATCCGTGACTGCGTCAATGCGCCTCTAAAATTTTTTGAAGTTTTTGCGGAGCCAGATGATCTCGATCACGACGATTACGAGGGCGACGACGGCAACGACGGCGTAGCCGCAGCGCCAGCTAAGCTCGGGCATGTTGCGGAAGTTCATTCCGTACCAGCCGGTGAGAAGGGTAAGCGGAAGAAACAGCGTTGTGACGACGGTGAGCAGACCCATGATGCGGTTCTGGCGCGAGTCCTGCTCGGACTGGTAAAGCTCGCGCAATTGCAGCGCGCTCTCGGCCACGAGCTCGGCGTGATCCTGGAGCCGCTCGGCACGGCGCGCAAACTTTTCCCACGCGGCGCAGTCGCCGGAAACGGGTGCGCAGACCTCATCCGACAGCCGCTCGCCAATATCCGAAAGCTGGCCGTAGTACGCGCCCAGCTCGGAGAGCTTCTGCCGATGCCGCGTCAGGCGGCGGAAGAAATCGTCGCCCGGCTTTTGGCCAAGCTCATCCTCCATGCGCTCAAGCTCCGTTTCGATGTGCATCATGTACGGCACGTCGTTTTCCGTCAAAAGCTCAAGCAGGCGCAGCAGAAGCTGCGAGGGGCGCGCTGCGCCCGATGAGTGCTTGACAAGCCGCGCGATGAGCGTTTTGTACTCGCCTGTGTCCTCAATGATATGCAGAGTTTTATCCGTCAGGCAGAAGCCGAAGCACAGCTCCGGCGCGCGCTGCGCCTCCTTGCGCGGAACGCGCATCGTTCCGATGATGCAGTTCTTGTAAAGCTCGGCCTTGCAATAGCGTATAGAGCCGAGGCTGTGCAGCATCTCGCGGTGAAACGAAAAATCGGATCTGTTCTCGCGGAACTCATCGGCGGTCATCGTTATAAGTATCGATTGCGCGCCGTCCTTTGCCGGAACGACGGCGCCGGTTGAATTTATCGTATATTCGGTCATGGCGTTCACTCCAGTTGTTTTTTGATATTATACCACCGCACGTCGCGGCGGCGCAATAAGCGGCCGGTGGGTGCAGGCAAAACCGTTTCACTATGTTGCATCTACCTGCGCAGTTAATGCAGCGATACGCAGCAGAGGTTTTGCCCTTTGCCTTCCCCTGCGTAGCTTGAGGGGAAGGTGTCACCTTGGTGACGGATGAGGTGTTATTTTAATCTTTGCCGTCAGGCAAACACATTTTTTCAGTGGCGCTTTTTTAGAGGCGCATTTTTAGAGGCGCATTAAAATTTTACCGATACGTTTGTTGCGTCAGCCCGACCGGGAGTTTCCGCCGAAACCATCATAACGGAACGGATAAATCCGTTCCCTACGGCTATAGCTTTCGGTGCTGGCAAAG
>ULQF01013932.1_pt1 | contig 11026 bp, 10 predicted proteins | sample 1954211 | NCBI WGS metagenome assembly ULQF01 (sample SAMEA4835648, study PRJEB28245) | human gut metagenome | biome: gut microbiome; material: fecal sample | place: Denmark | collected 2008 | reverse complement strand
AATCCGGAGGGTGCCAACGAGATTATCAATAAGCTGGAAGCTAAATATAAACAGCACGTTGATGAGCTATTCGCAACTCAGGAATATAAACAGAAAGGTCTCGAAGTCATCAAGTCTCACTTCGACTACATCCGCTCCTATACGAAAGACCTTTTCACTTTGTTTGAAGAGAAAGTGGTTTTGGCGCAAGGAGAGCTGATCTCTACGGCAATGGTGAACTTCTACCTGCAGGAATGCGGTGCGAAGTCCGTACTGCTTCCGGCTTTGGAATTCATGCGTACTGATAAGAACGCGGAGCCGGACCCCGTATATATTAAGGAGAAGTTGCAGGCACAGCTCGAACTTTATCCGGATATGGATATCTACATCACGCAAGGTTTCATCTGCCGCAATGCTTATGGTGAGATAGACAATCTGCAACGTGGCGGTAGCGATTATACGGCTTCTCTGATCGGAGCAGCGGTGAATGCTTCCGAAATTCAGATCTGGACAGATATTGACGGTATGCACAATAACGATCCGCGTATCGTTGACAAGACAGCTCCGGTACGTCAGCTACATTTCGAAGAAGCAGCCGAATTGGCTTATTTCGGTGCGAAGATTCTGCATCCTACCTGTATCCAGCCGGCTAAATATGCCAATATTCCTGTACGTTTGCTGAATACGATGGATCCGACCGCTCCCGGCACATTGATTTCCAATGATACAGAGAAAGGAAAAATCAAAGCAGTAGCCGCCAAAGATAACATTACTGCTATCAAGATCAAATCCAGCCGTATGTTATTGGCTCACGGTTTCTTGCGTAAGGTGTTCGAAATCTTCGAAAGTTATCAGACATCCATCGATATGATCTGTACGTCAGAAGTCGGTGTTTCTGTAACGATAGATAACACGAAACATCTTAATGAAATTCTGGATGACCTGAAGAAATATGGAACGGTAACCGTTGATAAAGAAATGTGTATCATCTGCGTTGTAGGTGACTTGGAATGGGAAAATGTCGGTTTTGAAGCCAAAGCGCTTGATGCGATGCGCGACATACCGGTGCGAATGATTTCATTCGGAGGAAGCAACTACAACATCTCCTTCCTCATTCGGGAGTGTGACAAGAAGGCGGCTTTACAGTCGTTGAGCGATATGCTTTTCAACGGCAAATAATTCCATCAATAATATGAGCGCTTTTACCGAACTGATAAAAGCGCTTTTTTTTAACCAACTAAACAAGTTTTTGAATTATGAAGGGAATATTTCCAATCGATAAATTCCGCACTTTGCAGACACCTTTCTATTATTACGATACCAAAGTGCTGCGTGATACATTGTCGGCTATTAACCATGAGGTTGCCAAATATCCTAATTATTCAGTACACTATGCTGTCAAAGCGAATGCCAATCCGAAGGTACTTGCCATCATCCGTGAAAGCGGAATGGGAGCCGACTGTGTGAGCGGTGGAGAGATCCGTGCCGCTATCCGTGCAGGATTTCCGGCCAATAAAGTCGTTTTTGCGGGAGTGGGTAAAGCAGACTGGGAAATCAATCTCGGATTAGAATATGGAATCTTCTGTTTTAACGTAGAATCTATTCCCGAGCTTGAAGTAATCAACGAGCTGGCAGCCGCTCAAAACAAAATAGCCAATGTCGCTTTCCGCATCAATCCGGATGTAGGCGCGCATACTCACGCCAATATCACTACCGGTCTTGCCGAAAATAAATTCGGTATCAGTATGCAGGATATGGATAAAGTGATAGACGTGGCTTTGGAAATGAAGAATATCAAGTTTATCGGCCTTCACTTCCACATCGGTTCGCAGATTCTCGATATGGGCGATTTCGTCGCTTTGTGCAATCGTGTCAATGAATTGCAGGACAAGTTGGAAGCGCGTCGGATTCTGGTAGAACATATAAATGTCGGTGGTGGTCTGGGGATAGATTACGGACATCCCAACCGTCAGGCTATCCCGAACTTCAAAGATTATTTTGCCACCTATGCCGGACAACTGAAACTGCGTCCTTATCAAACACTTCATTTTGAATTGGGGCGTGCCGTCGTGGGACAATGCGGTACGTTGATATCCAAAGTACTGTATGTGAAGCAAGGAGCCAAGAAGAAATTTGCCATCCTCGATGCAGGTATGACCGACTTGATCCGTCCGGCTTTGTATCAGGCATACCATAAGATGGAAAACCTGACTTCCGAAGAACCGGTGGAAGCGTACGATGTAGTAGGTCCGATATGTGAGTCGTCCGATGTTTTCGGAAAGGCGATTGATCTGAACAAAGTCAAGCGTGGAGACCTGATAGCCCTTCGTTCTGCCGGTGCATACGGTGAAATAATGGCTTCCGGCTATAACTGTCGTGAGCTTCCGAAAGGATATACTTCCGACGAGCTGGTGTAAATAAAAAATGAACCGTTACAATCAAAGTGTGAATGTAGTTTAAAAATACGGGGTACATGGAACAATTTGAACTGAAATCTTGTTATTTTTGTAATGAGTTCAAAAAGAAACTACATTAACAACTTAATAAAAGATACGATTATGATTTCAGAAAAATTACAAAATGCAATTAACGAACAGATTACTGCTGAGATGTGGTCTGCTAACCTGTATTTGGCAATGTCTTTCTATTTCGAGAAAGAAGGTTTCAGTGGTTTTGCCCATTGGATGAAGAAACAGTCTCAGGAAGAGATGGCGCATGCTTATGCTATGGCAGATTATATTATCAAACGTGGAGGAACCGCTAAAGTTGATAAAATAGATGTTGTTCCTAACGGTTGGGGTAGTCCGCTGGAAGTATTCGAGCACGTTTACAAACATGAATGCCATGTTTCCCAATTGGTAGACAAACTGGTAGACGTAGCTGCTGCTGAGAAGGACAAAGCAACACAAGATTTCTTGTGGGGATTCGTTCGCGAACAAGTAGAAGAAGAAGCTACAGCGCAAGGCATTGTTGACAAAATCAAGAAAGCCGGTGATACCGGAATTTTCTTTATAGACTCACAATTGGGACAGCGTTAATTTATAGTAGTCTAAAAGATTTATATGCAAGAAGTTGTCTGAATTTCATATTCGGGCAACTTCTTTTTTTTGACTTTGTTTGCCCTTATTTAAAAATCAGTTATCTTTGTACCTAATCGTATGGAGTATAGAAGGCGAATGGCTGCTTTTATCCAAACAAACAATAATATGGATATGGACAAACACGGACAATGGAGTAATATTTCTATCACACTTCTATTATTACTAATAGGATTGAGTAGCTGTTCCCCGAAAGAAGAGCATCGCATATTGGTCATACATTCTTACGAAGAGACTTACGGCGGTTATCCTGATTATAACGAAATGATTTCCAGGCAGTTTGAGAAAAAGAATATAAAAGCGGATATTCGCACGCTCTATCTGGATTGTGAAAATTATCTCGAAAAGCAAGAATTGGAAAGAATGTTTCATCTGTTGGATTCTGTGTCTGTAGACTGGAAGCCGGAGGTGATTATAGTAAATGAAGATCAAGCCACTTACTCTTTGTTGAAATGCGGTGCACCGTTAGTAAAGGAAGTTCCTGTTATATTCGGAGGCGTTAACTATCCGAATTGGAAGTTAATAAGTCAATATCCCAACGTGACGGGATTTCATGATAAAATAGATTTCAAGAGAAATATAGCCATAGCTAAAAAAATCTTCGGTAATGCAATATCGTTATTTACAGTCCTTGACTCCACTTTTCTAGACAATCAGATTAAGCAAGACGCTCGTGAACAGCTGAGAGGATCTAAGGTGATTGGTTTTATTGACTCGATAAAGACTGTGCGTACTCCCAAACAAGAATTGCAGATAAAATTGAAAGAAGGATATACGCACTTTCTTGCAGTTTCCGCACGTGTTTCCGGGAAGAATGATGTTAGTTTGATGTGGATACTGAACAGAAATTATCGTGAGCGGTGTTACATTCAGCTAAAGCGTGATTTCACTACAGAGAATTTTGGTAATGTATGTATGAATCCCTGTTTGACCGTTATCAATGAGGGGTTTGGATATGGAGAAAAGCTAATTGGAGGTTACCTGACCACATTGCCTGTTCAAGTGGAAGAAGAAGTCAATGCCGCAGTTCGTATTTTGCATGGAACATCTCCTTTGGATATTCCTATAGCCGAAAGCCGTAAAGAGTATGTGGCAGACTGGAATGCTATGCTGCGGATGGGATTAAGGAGCGAAAGAATTCCTTCCGGCTTTACAATTATAAATATACCTTTTAATAAGAGATATCCTTTGTTATGGGGGAGTATGCTAATTACTTCAATCATACTACTTCTCTTTCTTTTTGCTTGTTTGTGGTGGCTTTATCTCCGTGAGCAGAGAAGGAAAAAACAGGCACTTTGTGCGTTAGCCCATGAAAAAGAAACATTAGCATTGGCCATTGCAGGGGGAGCAACATACGCTTGGCAACTGGAGACGAAAACATTTGTGTTTGAAGATGCATTTTGGCATTCGCAAGGAATATCCCCTCGGAAACTGACATTTGAAGAACTCAAACATTTAATTCATCCCGACTATTGGGAGAGCGTGCAAATTAGTTGGAAGAACCTGCAAAATGCACGGAAGAAAATAGCGCAACTTCCTTGTAACTTTGACGGAAAGGGTTATCAATGGTGGGAATTTCGTTATAGTACCAACCCGATTGGAGGAGGGCAGTACAAAACTGCGGGATTATTACAGAACGTGCAAAAAGTAAAGGATAGGGAGGAGGAGTTGGAAGCGGCACGTTTGCTGGCTGAGAAAGCCGAACTCAAACAATCTTTTCTGGCGAATATGAGCCATGAAATACGCACTCCGCTAAACTCAATTGTCGGCTTCTCCAATATTCTGGCGGTAGAAGAGGATTTAACTCCCGAAGAACGGGAAGAATATGTAGATACCATAAATAAAAATAGCGAACTATTGCTTAAACTGGTGAATGATATTTTGGAACTTTCCCGTATCGAATCCGACTATATGTCTTTTGTCTATCAGCGGTATCAGGTAAAAGATTTGATTGATGATGTCTATTCCACACATCAAGTACTTATTTCTCCACGTTTGGAATTTCTGAAAGAGACGGAAGAAACGGCTTTAGAAATAAATGTGGATAGAGACCGCTTGATACAAGTACTTACCAATTTCTTGAATAATGCGGACAAGTTTACGGAAAGCGGTACTATCAGAGTAGGATATCACTATTTCTCCGACGAAAGTAAAGTTGAAATCTATGTTGAAGATACTGGTCGTGGCATACCATTGGAAGAACAACGGATGATATTCGGTCGTTTCTATAAGCAGAATGAGTTTTCGCAGGGTGCGGGATTAGGACTTTCCATCTGTAAAGTGATTGTAGAGAAATTGGGTGGAACGGTTACCCTTCAATCCGAGGTCGGTAAAGGAAGTCGTTTCGCTGTGATCCTTCCCTGTTGGGTGGTGGCTTAATGATTAGCTCTGCTCTTTCCCTTCTCCATCGTTCCCAGATAAATCTCCAGCGAACGGGTGGAAATCTGTATTTCGCGGAAAGACACGCCCAATGAAGCGATAAGCAACAGCAGAGCCACTCCGAATACATAGGCGGACAGCAGTTGCAGTCCGATATAAATGAAAAACATACTGACCACACAGAGAAACAGGCTCGCAATTCCCAGTCCTTGCATGGTGCGGGTCAGATTCAAACGTTTCCGTAAGTTCTCTATTTGTGCTACCGTGATATCCGTAGGATTCTCCATATAGCGGTCGCGTAACTGCCGCACAAGCTGTGCGTACGATAAGAAACGATTGGTGTAAGCCAATAAAATCAGTGAGACTGCCGAGAAAAGAAGGGCAGGAGTCGTGAGAGTCAGTTCTTCCATATATAAATAAAAAAAATCTTCCATTGTTATCTTGTCAGCGCTTCTAATGCACCCCGATAATAACAATGGAAGATATGAAAAAGTTTTATTTCAATACGCCGAGTTCTTTACCCACTTTGATAAAGGCAGCGATACATTTGTCGAGATGAGCCTTCTCGTGTCCTGCAGAGATTTGCACACGGATACGCGCCTGTTCCTTCGGAACCACCGGATAATAGAAACCGGTCACGTAAATACCCTCTTCCTGCATACGTGCAGCATAAATCTGAGACAACTTCGCATCATACAGCATCACAGCGCATATCGCACTCTGCGTCGGTTTGATATCAAATCCGGCAGCGGTCATCTTGTCGCGGAAGTAATTCACGTTCTCTACGAGCTTGTCGTGCAGCGCATTGCTTTCTTTCAGCATTTTGAACACCTCAAGGCTGGCGCCGATAATGCCCGGAGCCAATGAATTAGAGAACAGATACGGACGGCTGCGTTGACGCAACAGGTCGATAATCTCTTTGCGGCCTGTCGTAAATCCTCCCAGCGCACCACCGAAAGCTTTGCCCAGCGTTCCGGTGTAGATATCCACGCGGCCGTGTGTCTTATACAATTCGCTGACCCCGTGACCGGTGGCGCCTACCACTCCTGCCGAGTGAGACTCGTCTACCATCACCAGCGCATCATATTTCTCGGCCAGATCGCAAATCTGATCCATCGGAGCTACATTGCCATCCATAGAGAACACACCGTCCGTCACGACAATACGGAAACGTTGCGCCTGCGCTTCTTGCAGACATCTTTCCAAATCCTTCATGTCGGCATTGGCATAACGATAGCGTTTCGCTTTACACAGACGCACGCCGTCGATGATGGAAGCGTGGTTCAGCGAGTCCGAGATAATCGCATCCTCTTCGGTGAAGAGCGGTTCGAATACCCCGCCGTTCGCATCGAAGCAGGCAGCATACAGAATCGTGTCTTCTGTCTGGAAATAGTCGGAAATAGCCGCTTCCAGTTCTTTATGAATATCCTGTGTCCCGCAGATAAAACGGACGGACGACATACCGTATCCGCGGCGGTTCATCATCTCTTGGGAAGCCTTGATCAATCGGGGGTGATTGGACAGTCCCAAGTAATTGTTGGCACAGAAGTTCAGTACCTCTTTACCTTTTACTGTAATGGCAGCTTGCTGCGCACTCTCAATCAGGCGTTCTTCTTTGTAAAGTCCGGCCTCCTTGATTTCAGCCAATGTCTGGCTGAGGAATTCTTGCATTTTACCGTACATGGTGTTTATGTGATTAAGTTATATTGCAAAGGACACAATTTTTCTTGGAATAACAATGTCTTTTTGATTAAAATCTGAAAAAAAAGTGCTTACTTTGCGCACTATTTAAGCTTGATATTCTAAGTCAGAAAAAAAATGGAACACATTTTGATTATTGGAGCTACCGGACAGATCGGGTCCGAACTTACAATGGAGTTACGTAAACGCTATGGAAATACAAATGTTGTAGCAGGTTATATACCGGGTGCAGAGCCTAAAGGAGAATTGAAAGAGTCCGGTCCTTCGGCAATTGCTGATGTGACGGATGCGCAGGCGGTGGCATCTGTGGTAAAAGAGTATCACATTGATACGATTTATAATTTGGCTGCCCTGTTGTCCGTAGTTGCCGAGTCGAAACCCAAATTGGCTTGGAAGATAGGTATTGATGGATTATGGAATGTGCTGGAAGTGGCACGTGAACAAGGATGCGCGGTGTTCACTCCCAGTTCTATCGGCTCGTTTGGTGCAAGTACGCCTCACCCCAAGACGCCGCAAGACACGATCCAGCGTCCGCGTACCATGTATGGAGTCACGAAAGTAACGACAGAGTTGCTGAGCGACTACTATTTTAATAAATACGGTGTCGATACCCGTGCTGTCCGTTTTCCGGGCATTATTTCGAATGTGACCCCTCCGGGAGGAGGCACGACCGACTATGCTGTCGATATTTACTATTCGGCAGTGAAAGGAGAGAAGTTTGTGTGCCCCATTAAGCAAGGCACTTTGATGGATATGATGTATATGCCGGATGCGCTGAACGCGGCGATCACACTGATGGAAGCTGAGTCGGAAAGACTGATACACCGCAATGCTTTCAATATCGCTTCCATGAGTTTCGGCCCGGAAACGATATATCAGGCAATCAAGAAGCACGTGCCGCAGTTTGAGATGGTTTATGAAATAGACCCCTTGAAGCAGCGCATAGCCGATAGCTGGCCCGACAGTCTGGACGACACCTGTGCCCGCGAAGAGTGGGGATGGAAGCCCGCCTACGATTTGGAAAGCATGACGGTGGATATGCTTGAAAAGTTACGAGAGAAATTAAAATAATGAAAAAACTAATTGCAGGGGTCATATTGCTCGGTATGCTGAGTTCCTGTGGAAACAAGAAAGCTAAGATTGACCCCTTCGCATCTATTACAAAAGAGGTGGATTCCATCCGGTACAAAACCGATTCAATCCACCAGGAAGAATTGCCGGAAGAGCCGCAGCCTATACAGGCCGACGAGTCTTTCGACGATTTCATCTATAATTTTGCCTCCGACGACGTGTTGCAGCGTCAGCGTGTGAAGTTTCCGTTGCCCTACTACAATGGAGACAAGAAGCTGGACATCGACGAACACCATTGGAAGCATGACGACTTATTTACCAAACAGCATTACTATACGCTCCTGTTTGATAGAGAAGAAGATATGGATTTAGTAGGAGATACTGCGCTTACCTCTGTGCAAGTGGAGTGGATATTCGTGAAGACACGGATGATGAAAAAGTATTACTTTGAACGCATCAAAGGAGCGTGGATGCTGGAAGCCATCAATTTGCGTCCTATCGAGCAGGACGACAATGAGGACTTTGTGGAGTTCTTCGGCCGTTTTGCCGTCGACAGCCTTTTTCAGAGTCGGCGCATACGCGAACCGTTGATTTTTGTTACCAGCGATCCGGATGACGACTTCTCCATTTTGGAGACAACGCTCGACCGGGACCAATGGTTTGCCTTCAAACCGGAACTTCCTTCCGAACGTCTCTCCAATATCAACTACGGACAGAGAAACGATGATAACTCGACAACGAAGATTCTTGCGTTGAAAGGTATCGGCAACGGTTTCTCCAACATCCTGTACTTCCGTCGGAAAGCCGGAGGATGGGAGCTGTATAAGTTTGAAGACACCAGTATATAACTTTTTTAAACAGATAGATTATGTATTCTCTTTTGCCCTACAATACCTTCGGCATTGATGTCAGTGCCTCCCGTTTTCTGGAATACGCCTCAGTAGCGGAACTGAAGGAGTATATTGCGCAAGGTGCCGTTACGACACCTTTTTTGCATATTGGCGGCGGCAGCAATCTGCTGTTTACCAAAGACTACGACGGGCTGATACTGCATTCCCGCATCGGAGGTATCGAAGTGACGGCCGAAGACTCTCAGACCGTATCCCTGCGTGTCGGTGCGGGAGTTGTGTGGGATGATTTTGTAGCCTGTTGCGTGGAGCATGGATGGTATGGAGCGGAGAATCTTTCGTTGATTCCCGGTGAGGTGGGAGCGAGTGCCGTGCAAAATATCGGAGCCTACGGAGTGGAGGTGAAAGACCTGATAACAGCGGTAGAGACAGTGAACGTTCAAGGATACGGGCGTGTTTACTCTGTCGAAGAATGCGAGTATGCCTATCGCAGCAGCATTTTCAAGCGTCCTGAGAACAAATCCGTTTTTGTCACCTATGTCCACTTCCGTCTTAGTAAAGAAGAACGGTACACGCTGGACTATGGAACGATTCGCCAGGAACTTGCAAGGTATCCTGCACCGACGTTGCCCATTGTCCGTAAAGTGATTATTGAGATTCGCGAAAGTAAACTGCCCGACCCGAAAGTGATGGGAAATGCAGGCAGTTTCTTTATGAACCCCATTGTGGCGAAAGAAAAGCTGGAAGCCTTGCAGCGGGACTATCCCCGCATACCTTACTATGAGCTTCCTGACGGGCGTGTGAAAATCCCTGCCGGATGGATGATCGACCAATGCGGATGGAAAGGAAAATCCTTAGGACCCGCCGCCGTCCACGATAAACAAGCATTGGTGCTGGTGAATCGGGGTGGAGCGAAAGGCAGTGACATTGTCGCACTCTCAGATGCGGTGCGGGCTTCGGTACGCGATAAATTCGGTATCGATATCCACCCGGAAGTAAACGTAATTTAATGAAGTATGAAGGTAAGAATCATTGGAAGTGGAACATCGACAGGAGTGCCCCAGATTGGTTGCGCATGTGCAGTTTGTACTTCTGCCGATCCGAAAGATAACAGGTTGCGTGCCTCTGCCATTGTAGAGACGGAAGATGCGCGCATATTGATAGATTGCGGTCCCGACTTTCGGGAGCAAGTACTGCATCTCCCTTTCGAGAAGATAGACGGAGTGCTCATTACGCATGAGCATTACGATCATGTGGGCGGTCTGGACGATCTTCGTCCGTTCTGCCAGTTCGGTTCAGTTCCTATTTATGCGGAAGAATACGTAGCACGCGGATTGCGTTCGCGTATGCCCTATTGTTTTGTGGAACATTCGTATCCCGGTGTCCCTAATATTCCTTTGCAAGAGATTGTGGCGGGACAACCCTTTTACATAAACCATACCGAAGTGCTTCCCCTGCGTGTGATGCACGGGCGGTTGCCGATTCTCGGATACCGGATCGGAAAACTCGGTTATATCACCGATATGCTGACCATGCCCGAAGAATCCTATGAACAATTGGCAGGCGTGGATGTTCTGATTGTGAATGCACTCCGCATAGCCCCGCATCCTACACATCAGAATCTGGAGGCGGCTTTGGCGGTTGCGCGGCGCATTCAGGCAAAGAAGACATACTTTATACACATGAGTCATGATATGGGCTTGCATGCCGAAGCTGAACGGAGACTTCCGGAGAATATTCACCTGGCATTTGACGGATTGGAAATCCTTCTTTAATTACCGGCGGATTTTTTAGCAAAAGTTTTGTTTTCTTTGTAGAAATTATTATTTTTGCACCGAGCCGATAAACAGCAAATATTATGAAACTTCGTACGATAGTGAAAATAGCGGTCACTTCTTCTGTTGTACTTCTGTGCGCAGGTTTCGTCATGTACTCTTTTTTCAGGCTGTC
>ULQF01070950.1_pt1 | contig 11071 bp, 10 predicted proteins | sample 1954211 | NCBI WGS metagenome assembly ULQF01 (sample SAMEA4835648, study PRJEB28245) | human gut metagenome | biome: gut microbiome; material: fecal sample | place: Denmark | collected 2008 | reverse complement strand
ATTTATTATTGCTTTACCATGAGCTCTTACATCTGCCCCTTTTACATCTCTTGGAAAAAGATAATTCCAATCTAAATTGCCACTATTTATTATTACCCTACCATGAGCTTTTACATCTGCTCCTGCTATATATCTTGCAAACCAATAAGATAATTCTGGTTTTTTTAAATCAAATTTTTTAAATCAAAAATTTTAGATTCAAATCTACTAACTATTAATTCAGCATCTACACCATTACGAATTAAACTTTCTATCATTTCTATTATTTTCTCTTCTTTAGCATTATAATCACTCACGATTAACACCCCTTTTAAAAAAATTATGGCTACTATTATATCATTTTTTATTTACAACATCAACTAATAGATACTATAATTTTTCGATCATAAATTTTAATTATGTGATTATTTGGATAAACGTTCCACATCAAAAAGTACCAGTTGAAGGCGAGAAAATCTTTTTTCTACCTTACCCTTTACTTTATAAACTCCAGGAATTGGTATATTAAAGAATTTATTATAAGTTTTAGGAAACATAACTAGTTCTACAGTTCCATATGAATCACTAGCATTTAAAAACATCATTTTTTCATTTCTTTTTGTGTCAATTTCTTTTTTTCTTTCAATGTATAAAACCATGCTTATATTTTTATCAAAATATTTATTTAATATATTAGTTGTTATGCTTGATTTTGTTATGTATTTGCTAGTTGGGTGATTACTTATGTAAAAACCAAATAAGGCAACCTCATGCTTTGTTAGTTCGTCTTTTGAGTATTCATTATACTCTTTTAATTCTGGTTTTAAGACTAAACTCTCATCTAAATCATTACACAGATCAGCATAATTAATTGCATCATTTAAGTTTTCTATTAAAGTCTTTCTAGTTTTTCCAAACGAATCTAAAGCTCCTGATAATATAATATTTTTTAAAACATCACGTCCTAATTTATAACATCTTCTAACAAAATCTAAATATGAAGTAAAACTTCCGTTTAAATCCCTTTCTCTTACTATTTCTTTAGCGGTTAATACCCCTATTCCTTTTATAAGAGATAAAGGAAGAACTAACTTATCTTCTATAACATTATATTTATCCGTTGATATATTTATAATTGGTCCTGTAACTTCTACTCCAAGGCTTTTACATTCATCAATTATACTCTTAGTTTTATTAGAAGATGAAATACTATTATTTAAAAGCTCTGTTTCAAAATAAACTGAATAATGTACCTTTAAATATGCTATTTTATAGCCAATTATTGCATAACTAACAGAGTGTGCTTTATTAAATCCATAATTAGCAAATTTAAGTATTAGGTTATATACTTCGTTTAACGTTTTTTCATCATAACCATAACTTAATCCGCCGGATATAAAGTCATCCTTATATGATAATAACAAATCTTCTTTTTTCTTACTCATAGCACGTCTTAATTCATCTGCCTTAGCATATGAAAACCCAGCCATCTTTCTTGCTATTTGCATTATTTGTTCTTGATATACAATTATTCCACAAGTAGAAGATAATATATCTTTTAAATCTTCATTAATATATGATATCTTCTGAAGATTATGACGTCTTTTAACATACGTATCTATGTTTTCCATAGGTCCCGGTCTAAAAAGTGCAACTGCTGCTACTAAATCATTTATGTTTTCTGGTTTTAAATTACTTATAAACTTTTTCATCCCTTGTGACTCAAACTGGAATACACCATCTAAATTACCGTTTTTAAATAAATCATACGTACTTTTATCATCAAGTGGTATATCGCTAAATTTAATGTTTGCTTTTTTTATTACTCTATCTATTATAGTAAGGTTTTTAAGACCTAAAAAGTCCATTTTTAAAAGCCCTAAGTCCTCTATATAATTCATTGTGTATCCACATATATATGAACCATCTGAATCAAGAGCTAAAGGAACATAATCAGATAATTTTTTACTCGATATAATAACCCCTGCTGCATGTTTAGAAACATGTCTTTTAAGTCCTTCTAAATGAAGTGATACATCATATATCTTTCTTAAAACCTCATCATCATTTAAAATTCTTTTTACGTTTATGTTTTTTAACTGGTAAGACAAATCTTTTTTATCATCAAAGTTTTTAAGTAAATTATCAATTTTAAAACCACTTACATCAAATATTCTAGCAACATCTCTAATAACTTGTTTTGCAAGCAAATTAGAAAAAGTAATTATTCCAGATACACGTGATTTACCATATTTATCTTCTACGTATTTTATTACTTCTTCTCTTCTTTCAGCATCAAAATCTATATCAATATCAGGCATTGTAACCCTATCAGGATTTAAAAATCTTTCAAATAACAAATCATACTTAAGTGGATCTATATCAGTTATTCCAAGCGAATATGAAACAAGACTTGATGCCGCAGAACCCCTACCTGGACCTACCATTATTTTATTTTTCTTTGCATATTTAACATAATCCCATACAACTAAAAAATAGTTACAAAAGTTTAATCTTGTTATTATGGAAAGTTCATATTTTAATCTTTCAGCATATTTTAAAGGAACTTTATTGTTAAGTCTTTTTTTAAGACCAATTATACATAGATTAGTTAGGTATTTTTTTTCATCAAATGATGGATCATCATTATAAACAGGCAACAAATCATCCTTTTTAGGAATTGTTAAATTACAGTTAGCACTAATATAACTTGTTGTTTTAACAGCATCTATACCCACATTTCTTTTTAAACTTACGTCATAATTTAAATCAAAGGTTTCATCTTTTATTTTGTATAAATATTTTAAATACTTTGTGTTTTCTTTATCTATTGTAAGCGTTTTATTTACATAAACTTTATTACCACTTATCATTTTTTCTTGTATCAAATCTTTGTATCCAATAAATACATCACTGGTATAATCCTTAAAATATTCTTCTTTTTCTTTTGATTCAAAAGGAAGCACCACGATTGTATCATTAATGTAATTTACAATGTTTTCATATGTTAATTTTTCCTCGTTTAAAAGAGTCATTATGTTACACAGATTTTGGTAACCAGCATAATTTTTAGCATATAATAAAATTATTTCTTCTAAATTAACTTCAAGACCTATAATTGGCTTAATATCATTTTTAATACATTTAGTATAAAACTCCATTGCACCATATAAATTATCATCACATATTGCAGCACTTTTAATTTCTAAACTCTTTAGTGTGCTTATTAAATCATCTATCTTTATTAAACTAGATAATATAGAATAATCTGTCTTTATCCATAAAGGAGTATAGTTCATAAGCATCACCACTTTCTTCTAATAATATTTTACTACAAAAAGACGTTTTTTCCTATTTTAATTTGACTAATTAGCCATAATATGGTAAAGTTAGATAGCAAACACGCACTTTAAGGAGGAATTAAATATGGCTAAGAAAGTATCTAATAAGAAACCATTATTCGGAAACAAACGTTCTCATGCTTTAAATACAACTAAAATGAGACAAAAAGTTAACATGCAAAAAGTTACTTTAAATGGTGTAACCGTAGTAATGAGTGCTAAGGAAGCTAAAAAGTTTAGAAAAAATAATGCAGCATAATAAAAAATACTTCAATTTTTTTAACTGAAGTATTTTTTATTTTATTGTATTTGGTAATAATAACTATCAAAACTATATTTACCATCAGATAAAGCGTATCCCGTTTGTTTTGTTGAATTTTTATCAAAGCATACAGACTGATTTGCTAAATCATTTACACTTTTTATATTCTCTCCTGTTTTAGGATTAGTAACATCCGATTCAAAATATCCTGCGTTATAAATATCACTTACCAAAACACATTTTGGTAAATCAGAATCAATTGTAACTTTTGTTGCAAAATAAGCTTCTGCATTCTCAACTATTTCTTTCGCAGCCATATACTTAGCTTTTTCCTTAGAATCATTTATATTTTTAAGTACGTTAGTAGTTGCAATAACCATTATTATTCCAAGTATTACTATTACTGCAAGTAACTCTATTAAAGTAAACCCATTTTCATTTCTTTTCATATTATCACCTATCTTCATATTATCATTGTGCACATTTTAAGTCAATTTTATTTATCACAAAAAAAGAAACATTTACGTTTCTTTTACTTTTTACCAGTTGAACCAAAACCACCTGTACCACGTATTGTGTCATTAAGTTCATCAACCTCATTAAAGATGGCCTTTATATATGGCGTTACAACAAGTTGTGCTATTCTCTCATATGCATCTATTTCTTTTACTTCATTAGTATGATTATGAAGTGCAACCATTATCTCACCACGATAATCTGAGTCTATTACACCAACTTTATTTGCGGGTGCAAGCCCTTTTTTTGTTGCAAGACCACTTCTAGCATATATTAAACCTGCATAACCTTCAGGTAGTTCCATAGCAATTCCAGTTTTAATAAGTTTTGTCTCACCAGGATTAAAGCTTATTTTTTCTTTTGAACAAGCATACAAATCACAACCTGCAGAAAAGTCCGTTCCATAAGTTGGAATCTTTGCATCATTTTCTAATTTTTTAATATTTATTTTTTTAGTATCAATCATAATTACGCTCCTACTAACTTTCTTTCGTCTAATAATACGACGTCACCTTTTTTTAGTGATTTTTTAACATCTATTACCCTTTGATTTGATGATCCACACCACTTTAATCTAAAATCGTGTAATTCATCTACGTACCTTCCGTCCACTAAAACATCTATGTAATTTAATACTTCTTTGTCCTTTAAATCTCTATCAAATAAAAATCCAGTCCAACACCACACGGTTTTATTAGGATATTTTTCTTTGAATTTTTTTGCAAGTTTTAAAGTTCCATCTATGTTTTTAGGATGCATAGGCTCGCCACCTAAAATAGATAAACCAACGATATAATCCTTACCACATAGTTCAAGTACCTTATCTATGATTTCATCTGTAAACTCTTTTCCACCATTAAAATCATGGGTTTCCTTATTAAAGCAATTTTTACAGTTAAAGGTGCAGCCTTGCATAAAGACTGACACCCTAACTCCTGGACCATTAGATATGTCCATTTTTCTTATTTTGTTATATCTCATAATTAAAGATCAGCATCCTTATTATCAATATGAATTACTCTTTCTTTTATTTCTTGAGTTCTTCCTTTATTCCAGAAATTTGTACCAATATATCCACAGGTTCTTCTTGCAACATTTAGTTTATCGTGATCTCTGTTACCACAGTTTGGACAATACCACTCTAGGTCGTCATCTAAAAGAATTTCTCCTTCATAACCACATTCCTGACAGTAATCAGACTTAGTATTTAATTCTGCATACATGATATTATCATAAATAAACTTAATAACTTCCATAACAGCATCTAAGTTGTTTGTTAAGTTAGGTGTTTCAATATAACTTATAGCACCACCTGGTGAAAGTTCTTGAAACTCACTTTCAAGTTTTAATTTAGTAAATGCATCAATTTCCTCAAATACAGGTACGTGATATGAATTTGTAATATAATCTCTATCAGTAATTCCTTTAATTTTACCAAAACGTTCTCTTAAACACTTAGCAAACTTATAAGTAGTAGATTCAATTGGAGTACCATAAACACTATAATCAATGTCCTCTTCCTCTTTCCATTTGTTACAAGCAGCATTTAATCTTCTCATTACTTCAAGACCAAACTCTTTACCCTTACCACCATCAGTATGAGAGTGACCAGTCATATATTTAACACATTCATAAAGTCCTGCATATCCAAGTGATATAGTTGAATACCCATGATGTAATAACTCATGGATGCTTTCTCCTTTACCTAATCTTGCAAGTGCTCCATGTTGCCATAAAATAGGTGCAACATCGGAAGTTACTTTAGATAATCTCTTATGTCTTGCTTGAAGCGCTCTATGACATAACTCTAGTCTTTCATCCATAATCTTCCAGAATAAATCCATATCCTTATCAGATGATAATGCGGCATCAACTAAGTTAATTGTAACAACTCCTTGATTAAACCTACCATAGTACTTTGGTTTCCCATTAGAATCAACATAAGGAGTTAAGAATGATCTACATCCCATGCAAGGGAAACACTGTCCGTTTCCATTTTTATCAACTTTTAATTTCTTCATTATTTTTTCTGATATGTAATCCGGAACCATACGTTTAGCCGTGCATTTAGCAGCAAGTTCTGTTAAGTAATAATACTTGCTATCTTCATGTATGTTATCTTCTTCAAGTACGTATAAAAGTTTAGGAAATGCGGGAGTTATGTAAACGCCCTTTTCGTTTTTCATACCCATTGTTCTTTGTTTTAATATTTCTTCAATTATCATGGCAAGTTCTTCTTTATACTCGTCTGTTTCACCTAAATACAAGCATACTGATAAGAAAGGTGCTTGACCATTAGTTGTAGTCATTGAATTAATTTGATATTGGAAAGTTTGAACACCATCTGTTATTTCCTTTGCTAAATCTTCTTTAGCATATTTTTCACACTGAGCCTTAGTAAACTTTCTTTTTTTATACTTATCTAAGAATCTGTTATAACTTTCTCTAACAAAAGGTGCTAAATGAGTCATTGTAACAGTTGCACCACCATACTGACTTGAGTTAACCGCTGTTATAAGTTGCGTTGCAATAGTCATTGCAGTTAAGAATCTGTGTGGTTTTTCAATCATAACACCATTTATGTTAGTACCGTTTTGAAGCATGTCTTCAAGATTAATTAAATCACAGTTATGAAGTGCATTTTGTGCAAAATAATCCATATCATGAAAATGTATTATTCCTTCATCATGAGCTTTTACGATGTCTTCAGGAAGCAAAAACCTTCTTGATATATCAGTTGATGTAATACCTGCTATATAATCTCTTTGAGTAGTAACAACCTTAGCATTCTTATTAGAGTTTTCAGTATTCCAATAATCACTTTCACCATCAATTAACTCCTTAATTGAAAGATCTGTAGTATTACTTTTTCTAACAAGTTCTCTAGTATATCTATAAGTTATATATTCTTTAGCAAGAGCAAACTTATTTAACGCCATTAGTCTCATTTCAATTATATCTTGAATGTCTTCAACTAATATTCTTCTTTTCTTTAAACTTTCTATGTATTTTATTATGTTTTTTATTTGAGTATCTGATACTCTATCTTCTTCTTGTACCTCTTCATTTGCTTTTTTTATAGCAATTTCAATTTTTTCTGGACAATAATCAACAATATGTCCATCTCTTTTAATTACCTTCATAATGTACTCCTCTTATTTTTATTACAACTCAAATATAGCACATTAATTAAAATACGTATTGTTGCAATTGCAACTTTTTTAAAAAAATGGTATTATTTTGTTAGGTGATTAAAAATGCGTAGGTTATTTGGTAAAATAAGTGTAAATGAAGAGCGTAAACTACTAAAATTATTAGAGACAAGTGTCCTTACATTTAAAAAAGATACGGTAATATTATCATCAGTAAGGGATAACATAATAGGAATAATATTAGAAGGTAAAGCTCAAATAATTAGAACGGACTACAATGGAAACAGAACAATTATAGAAGAACTTGAAGAAGAATCCGTATTTGGTACTGCCATATCCTCTTTATCAAGCGATGAATGTGAAATAATAACTAAAGAGGAAACTAAGGTTTTAATAATTGATTATGACTTAATAATCTCATCAAAAAACAATAATTACTCTTATTATAATCAGTTTATAAAAAACTTGCTTGAAATAACAACCAATATAATAGAAGAAAAAAACGATAGAATTGAAATATTAACTAAAAAAACAATAAGGGATAAACTCTTAGAATATTTTAATATATATAGAAAAAAACACGCATCAAAAATAATTTACCTACCATTTAGTTTTACAGATCTAGCGGATTTTCTTGCGGTTGATAGAAGCGCAATGTCAAGGGAACTTAAAAACCTAAAAGAAGAAGGCTTTATTGAAACTAAAGGAAGAAGAATCTCACTTTTATATAAATAGCAAAAAATCAAGAAAGTTAATTATTTTCTTGATTTTTATTACTTTTTTTTGACCTTATTTCGTTCAATAATAAATCTTTAAATGTATCTTTTTGAACTGAGTAAGTTTTTAAAGAACCATGTCTTCTATAACTTACTAAGCTTTCATCACGCTCTTTATCACCTAAAATTAAGGTAATAGGAATTTTTTTAGTTTGAGATTCTCTCATTTTGTATGATAATTTTTCATCTCTATCATCTAATTCTACCCTAACGGATGCATCTTTTAGCATTTTATATATTTCGTTAGCATAAGTTAAATGATAATTATTATTAACTGGAATGATGTTTACTTGTACTGGAGCAAGCCAAGTTGGAAAAGCACCTTTAGTTTCTTCAATTAAAAATGCTGTAAACCTGTCAAATGTTCCAAATATTGCTCTATGAAGAACAACAGGAGTTTTCTTTTCTCCCTTATTATCAATGTAAGAAAGATCAAATCTTCTTGGAAGTAAGAAATCTAACTGACAAGTTGATAAAGTAACCTCAGGCCCTACAGCAGGTTTTACTTCAACGTCAAGTTTAGGTCCATAAAATGCAGCTTCTCCTACAGCCTCAAAGTAATCAACGTTTAATTCATTTAAAACTTCTCTTAATTTAGCCTCTGCTTCATTCCACATCTTATCATCATCAAAGTATTTTTCCTTATCTTCCGGATCTCTAAGTGAAAGTCTAAACTTATAATCCTTTATTCCAAAATCTTTATAAACGTCAAGTATTAAGCTAACAACTTTTTTAAATTCCTCTTTAATTTGTTCTGGAGTTACAAAAAGGTGGGCATCATTTTGACACATGCATCTAACACGTTCAAGGCCCTTAACAGCTCCTGATGCTTCATATCTAAAGTCTGTTGCAAACTCTCCTATTCTAACTGGTAAATCACGGTATGAATGTAGTTTGTTTTTAAACACCAACATATGATGTGGACAATTCATAGGGCGAAGTACAAACTCTTCATCATCAACCTTCATCATTGGAAACATATTTTCTTTATAATGATCCCAGTGACCTGATGTTTTATATAAATCAACCGTTCCAACACATGGAGAATATACGTGTTCATATCCCAAGTTTCTTTCTTTTTCATATATATAATTTTCTAGTTCTTTACGAATTACAGCACCATTTGGAAGCCAAATTGGCATACCTGCTCCAACTAATTCGTGATTCATAAAAATCTCTTGTTCTTTTCCTATTTTTCTATGATCTCTTTGTTTTCTTTCTTCAAGTTCATTTAGGTAATTATTTAAGTCTTCTTCCGTCTCAAAACATACACCATATATTCTTTGAAGCATCTTGTTTTTAGAATCACCCTTAAAATATGCGCCAGAGTGTTTAATTAGTTTAAAATACTTCATTTTCTTTGTTGTCTCAACGTGAGGTCCACGGCAAAGATCAGTAAAATCTCCTTGCGTATAACAAGAAATAACAGTATTATCTTCGTCCATACGATTTATCAAATCTATTTTATATGGATCATCTTTAAATCTTTCTAAAGCTTCCTTTTTAGATATTTCTTCTCTATAAATTCTCTTATCAGATTTAGCACATTTTTTCATTTCTTTTTCTATTTTTGGTAAATCTTCATCAGTTAAAGTCTTATCTCCTAGGTCTATGTCATAGTAAAATCCTTCTTCTATAACTGGACCTACCCAAAATTTAGCATTAGGATATAAATGCTTTACAGCTTGTGCAAGTAAGTGTGCACAAGAGTGATTAAGTACGTTTAATTTTTCATTTTCTTTTATGTTTATCATTAGTAATCATTCCCTTCTACTTCATTTTTTAATTTAAATGTTCTTATGTTAAAGCCACCTTGTTTTTCATAATAATAATTTATTAAATTTTCTATGTTTTTATACATAACACTTGGTTTATCCATCTCAAAGCACTTTACGTATAATTTAATAAACTCTCTTTCGGGCAAATTAAATACGTGGCACTCTCTTCTATAATCTTCATCGGTTAATATCTTGTATATCTTTGTTTTAGGAAGTTTTGGAAGTGCTAAAAACTCAGCATACTTATCATAAACATCTCCCAATAAAGAATAGTATATTAAGTTGAAATTAAAACTATTTTCTTTTAATGAAACCTTAAGTTCATCCAAATAATTCCATAAGTGATAGTTATTCATACCTAATTTATGGCCTGTTATATTATCTAACTTTCTATCGATATATTCTAGTGCTTTAGTTTGAATACGTGATGCGCTGCCATCTAAATCATATATTACTTTTCCGTATGCTAACATATTAGCAGTCTTTTGTTTTCCATTTAAATATTCTTCTTCCATACGTTTTTCTATTCCAGATAAAGTATCAATAAAATATTCTATTAGATAACTATTAGAATCGGTGCATCCCATTTCCTTATAGTAGCATCCACTTTTCAATACCAAATAAACATTTATATCAGAATACTCGTTATTGGTATTTGTTGCATAACTACCACATAAAATTGCACCAGTAACATCATCATTATCTTCATACTTTTTTAAGAACTCCCTTAAGGCTAATTTCCATTTCTCTACCATTTTACCACCTTCTTTAAAACAAAAAGGACAGTACCAAAGGAGTGCAAAATGCACGGTACCATCCTTAATTTAACTTAATTTGATAACGTGCTTATTGCACGGGATTCTCTTTCGAGTCCAACTTAGAAGTAGTAATCTTATAATTAGTTTGTCTATTTTTCACCATCATAGACTCTCTTTAAAACATCATTATAAAATCTTGTCTTCATCAATGTATTTATACCAAAATAATACTACAAAAAATAATATAAGTCAATTAATACTTATTGTTTTTTATTTATATTTTATGTATAATCTTTACGGTGATAATATGAATTCTAACAACAATAACAATCCTTATGTTTTATGGACCTTTTTTATAGGATACTATATGTTATATTTAATTTTTGGAGGATTAACATCCTTCCTTATAGGTTTTTCAGTTCTTTCTATAACAATTTTAATAGTTATTATAAGAAATAAAATAAGAGAAAAAAGAGCATTTCAAAAATTAAATTTTAATTTTAAATACA
>ULQF01095218.1_pt1 | contig 11117 bp, 11 predicted proteins | sample 1954211 | NCBI WGS metagenome assembly ULQF01 (sample SAMEA4835648, study PRJEB28245) | human gut metagenome | biome: gut microbiome; material: fecal sample | place: Denmark | collected 2008 | reverse complement strand
TGGATGCGCAGGGCAGGCGTGCGGTCGAGTCTAAGTCGGATTTCAAGGCCGTGGCCGGCGCATCCCCCGATCTTGCGGACGCGGTGCTCCTATCCGCGTATAGACCTCCGAGGATGCCTTCATGGAACGTGGTTGTGTAACACGAAATGAACATTTTTTTTGTTCGTTTCGAGGTGAGGTGACTTTGGGTGACCTAAAAAAAACACATCACCTAGGTCACCCAAGTTACCAATTTTGACCCCGGATTTCAGGTAACGTTCAGGAAACATTAGGGGACTTGAAGCAAAGTCACCCAAAGTCACCCACAAAGTCACCCGGTCTAAAGCCATACAGGAGTAGGGCTAAGTCAATGTGGGTAACTTGGGTGGCCTCCTACTCTGTCCAAAAATTTTTAAGAAAAAAAAGAAAAAAAAAGAGTATATAAAAGATAGAACCCAAAGTAACCCACCCAAGTTACCCAGCCCTTTTGTGACACTTAACATCTAACATCGCCTCTCAGTTGTGTCGGGCGGTTGCTAGAATCGAGAGGTGAACCATCAGCCACGAAGACCTTGGAGGTCGGCAATGTCCATTCGCGAAAGTTTCCTACGCTGGCTCGGTGCCGGCGTATCCACAAGCAGGCTGTCAAGGGCGGATGCTCCCAGCCGTGAGATGACACCGTTAGGGTACGGGTGGAAGAGCATGGGATTCAACGCCATCCCGTTCCATGACACGTTCGACAACCTGTTTCCGTACACGACGGCGATAGCCAACCGTTTCAGCTCGGTCGTGCCATACGCCATCGGCGCGGATGGCGAGCGCATGGATCCGCAACCGGCGGCATTGCAGGCGCTATACACGCCAAACAGCATGTTCAGCTACCGTGAGTTCTCGCACTTCATCGCCCAAAGCATCCTTACGCAACCGTATCTGGACATTCTCGTATGGACCCGTTCGGGCGACACCATCGTGCCTGGAGGCGACATCAATCCGGACAACATCGCCGGCTACACGTTCCTCCCACAAGGTTCCCGTGAGTATTCCTCGAACCGTTCCACGTACACGGTGCAGGCGGACGTGGCGTTGCCGGACGGGGATGTGGAGACGCGCACGTTCACCCAGAACGAGATCATCAGCCTCGCATACAGCCGCCATCCGGTGGACCCGACTCGAACAGTGTCCCCCGGCATGACCGTATCCAAGTGGGCCAGTGTTGACGATTTCATCGCCGACTACGAACGCGGGTACTTCTGCAACGGGGCGGTGCCGGCCGGAATGCTGAGCATCGTGTCAAACGACCCGCAGGACTTCCAGCGCAACAAGCAGCGTATCGAAGACAGCTTCAGGGGTGCGGGCAACGCTAACGGCGTTCTGTACAACATGGTTCCGGTGGACCCGTCCACTAACAAGCCTTCGGACGTGTCGAAGATTTCGTGGACGCCGTTCCAGCAGGCGAACGACAGTCTTGATCTGGCTAGCCTCGACGATATCGTTAACCGTCGCATGGCGAACGCTCTGGCTGTGCCGGATATCGTGCGCGGCATCGATTCGGGTCAGACGTATGCGAACGCGGAGCAGGCGGAACGCACGTTTGTGGACAACACGCTTCACCCGCTTCTTCTGTCGGTGTGGGACAAGTTCAAGTTCGAGCTTGACCGTCTTACAGGTGGACTCGGATACGACATCACATTCGACCTGGACGTGCCGACCCGCACGGACGAAGAGAAGGCGAAGGCGGACACGGAGAACGTGAAGGCCACGACGTTCCTTGCTTTGGTCAATAATGGCGGAGACCCGGTTGCCGTGGCGAAGGCGCTTGGTTTGGATGATTCGTGGGGTCGTCTTGGCGTGACGATGAAGGATACGACGCCGGCGTTGAACATCAATTCTGGCTCGGCGGCGGATGTGCTCCCAAAAGACGATGACCCGTCCGACGATGGCGAAAAGTACCTTGCTGAGATGGGGAGTCTTCCCGGTACGTCCAAAACGGGGTCTGTACGCCTCTCTGACGGGTTTTCATACCGTATCCGGCATAGTGAGAGGGTTTCATACTATATGGCCCTTGGAGGGGCAAAGAAAGCCTTGAGGAGAATCATCTCCCAGGTGCGTTCCGATTCGTTCGCGTCCGGAGATTACGCGGATCCGTACGGCGTCATTTCCACGGAACTGTCCGACGCCTTGCTTGAGGCGCTTGTCACGCAGGTGAAGGCGTATGCGGAGAAGACCGGAAAGCCGCTCATGGAGGCCGTCAAAGAGTATGCGGCCACCCACCCGGACGTGCAGGCCATACTCGACTCATACGGCGTTGACGTGTCGAAACTGTACGTGTGGGACGAACTGCCCGCCGACTACCATGCCGCATATCGGGATCGTGTCACCCATGTGGCCGACGATTTCACGGCGAACGGCCGAAACGCCATTCAGGAGCTGTTGGCCGAAGCCAATGCGAACGAGTGGACCGAGAACGACATCGAGAAGGCGTTGAACCGTTTCGTTGACGGAGACCGTGCGAAGCTCCTCGCGGTCAACGAATTGGTGAACGCGCAGCGCATAGGCTCCCTGTTTTCGGCCGAGGCGTTGTCCACTAACCTGAGCGTGAAGATGGTGAAGGTGTGGAATACGACCGCATCGGACCCGTGTCCCTTCTGTGCGGCGCAGAACGGCAAGGCGATTCCATTGGAAGAGTCATTCATGCCGGTGGGCGGCGTGCAGGTAATCGACGGAAAGATCTACGCTAACGATTTCGTGGACATGCAGACGCCTTCGGGGCATCCGAGGTGTCGTTGCGTAGCCACGTTCAAGGTGGTGGATGAATGATGATGGTTCCAATTCCATGCAAGCAATGCGGACGTTTCCTAGGAAAGCTGGAGACCGGTTCGCACGCGCAGTTTAAATGCCCGAACTGCAAGGCGCTGTGTGATTATGAAATCGTCGGTTTGGCTTGCTATCATGGGCGTGATAACGCGCATAAGGCCATTCAAGACCGCGCACGACAGTGAAAGGGGTTGCTATGGGCAGCTTGAACCTTGACGCCGGTAGCAGTGCGAAACTGTCCGGTGAAAGGGAGCTGGTTTTCCTGGCTAATTCCGGCAAGCAGATGGACAACGGGTTGACCGTTGACCTGAGCACCCTCGAAGCGCCGCTCATCGACGGTTCGAAGAAGCTAGTATCGCAGCTCACGGATGACGATAAGCTGGCATTGCCGTTGCTCATCGACCATTCGTGGAGAATCGATCGGCAAGCCGGTACCATCACAAAGCTCACCGTGGACGAAGACGGTCTGGAGGCCGTAGCCAAGCTGGCTAACGTGGAGACCGGCGAACTTGTCTACCAGTTGGCGAAGGATGGGGCTCTCACCAACTCGTTCAGCATCAGTATTGATTACTATCACGATCCCGGCAAGGAAGGCATCATCTCGGGTGCGCAGCTTGTCGAAATCAGCGTAGTATACAAGGGGGCCGACCAAAGGGCCGCGCTCCGAAGCGTCAACTCACATGAGGGAGACAATGCCATGACCAATATCAGCGACAAGATTTCCTCCAAGTTCGACCTCACCTCCGATCAGGCGGACGAACTTGAAGGCGTCATTTCCGATGCGGTGGAACAGGCCATCGCCAAGTACACCGAGAAGTCCGGGGATGATCCCAGCGGCACGGATGTTCCGCCCGCTTCCGATGACCCAGCTCCGGTCACGTCTTCCAACAGCAAGAAAGGAAACGGTATGAGCTTCAACCGTATCGTCCCGCCAGGCTCCCAGCCGGCCGGCAATGTCGCCACCTTCGGTCACGACCGCAAGACGTGGCTCGATTCCAAAGACGCCCTCGTGGCCTTCGAACGCGATCTGCGCGACACCGACAACCTCGGAGTGAAGGCGTTCAACGACCGTTGGGCGAAGACCGTCGCCTCCAAGATGGGAGAGACCGCTTCGTTCGGCATCGGTCAGAGTGATGTGACCAAGCTGATTCCGACCGAAGCCATCTCCGTTATCGAGGATGCGCTGAACACCCGCGGATCCGGCCTGTGGCCTCTGTTCAACAAGACCGGTCTTGACACACTGACCATCGGCGCGAACAGCACCGACCTGAGCACCGATGCGGGCCGCGCCCACGGTTACGCTCCGTCCGCGTACGGCACCAACAAGAAGGAAGAGACCATCACGCTTGTCAAGCGTGCCCTGAACGCTGAATACACTTACAAGTACATTCGCCTGAACAAGGGTGATGTGCGTAAGACCCAGCGTCCGGGCGCTCTGGTGAAGTACGTGCTGTCCGAGCTTCCGAACCGTATCATCCAGACCATCGAGAAGCAGGTCGTGCTTGGTTCCTTCGATACGGATATGAGCCACTTCCGTTCCATTATCACCGATTCGAAGGATTCGAAGTCCGAGTGGGCGGGCAACAAGTTCGCCAAGACTCAGGAGCATGCGGCTGACGGCGTACTGCTGTACGATTTCGTTCGTGGCGCCGCCAAGGTGAAGGCTTCCGGCGCGAAGGTGCTTGTCACCAAGTCCGAGACCGTGGCTGAACTGCTGCTGTCCCTCGACGCCAACGGCCGTAGCCTTCTTCCGCTTGGTAACGCGGGTCTGGCCGGCGTGCTGGGCGTCTCCCAGATCATCACTCCGGAATGGTGGTATGACACGGATGATGAGACCGCTCTGGGCGTCATTTTCACGCCGTCCAACTACCCGGTGGTTGGTGATACTTCCATCGAGGCGTTCACCAACTTCGCGCTTCAGACCAACACCAACGAGTACTTGCAGGAGCTGTACGCCGGTGGCGGTCTCGCCAAGGAAAACAGCGCCGCAGTCATTGTGAAGAAGGCCTGACGGTGATTGTTCAAAGGCCGGATGGTTCAAAACACTGTCCGGCCTTTGAACTTTTAACCATTGGAATTGAACTTTTGAAAGGGGTTCAACATGAGTGAACCGAACAAAGCGACGATGCTTGCGCATCTGGTTGATGTGAAGCCCTCCGGTTCCGAGGGGAATATCGTCAAGGACATTGTTTTCCTCGACGAACACGGCGACCCGACTGCCTTCGCCTATACGGATGAGAAGGCAGTCGCCGCTGTGAAAGCCAAGTCTCAAATCGCGGCGCTCACCGCCCTTGCGACCAGCGCGGACCTTGCTACCACCGTGGCGAAGGTGAACGAGATCATCACCGCGTTGAAGGCGTGATTTCATAGAACCGTCTTGTGCCCGCTTCCTTGTATCATGGGAGGCGGGCACAATCGTTTTTTTCAGGGAGGTACCCGATGGTTTTCACCAAGGATGATATGGATGCGTTCCAACCGAAGTTCACCGGCCTGTTCGCCGTGTTCCTTCCGTCCGCGTTGAAGGCGCTCGCCAAGTACACGTGTGATGCGTTCGAACCTGAATCGGAAGGCGTGAACGTGGTCGGCTATGTGGCGTATGACGGTCTGACCGTCCAACTCCCCTACTGGTTCACGGACGTGAAAAAGGCACGTATCGGCTCGAATGACGTAGACTATACGTTTACACCAGACCATGAGGTTTATGCCGAGGATGGGGCCGTTATTGGCCGTTTTGGACGTACTATCATCCTAGAGGGCAATCCGGTTGCGGCCGGGACGATGGTGTACGTGGATGGCACGCATGGTTTCAAGGATTACCCGTATGCCGTGAAGGCGTTCATCGCCCGGCTTATCGTGGAACTGTCGAAGGCGGACAACGGCGACAATCGTGTGAAAAGCAAAGCCATCGAGGATGTGAACGTCACGTACACGGACGGTTCCGCCGCATTGACGCCTTTCGGCCGAGCGTTGCAGGGCTTCCAGTCGTTGCTTGACGATTGGCGGCTGTGCGACGATTCGAGCGTGCTCGGCATGATTGATACACCGCATCGGTGTCTGAAGCGTCCGTACTGGCTGGGGGAGGCTGAATACCTGTGAGTGAATGCAATCCGTTTGAACTGTTTCCGGCGATGGCCCGCACGTGCGACTTGTCGAAACCGGCCGCACCGGGCTTGAAAAGCGAGGTCGTAGCCGTGCTGAACGTCATGGTGAAGACACAGACCGCTTCCGACGATTTCACCGACTACAACAGTCGGAATCTTCAACGCCGTTTCCATATCGAAACCGGTACGCTTCCGGCTGTGTACGTGTCCGACCCGGACATGCTGTTGGGTATGAATCTTGTGTTGGATGGGCACAGATATCGTATCAATCAGGTGAGTCGGGGTGATGATTTCGACCTGGGCGATCTTCCGTTCGTGTCCGTGATGGCTGTTCCGGCTGGAAGGAAGAGTGTTTGATGGGATACCGTTTCACCTATAATCCGGGTTGGAAAAGCAAGGGCACCAAGATCATGCGGAAAGGTCTGGCACGCATGTTGTCGGATATTCACCAGCAGGCGGTGCTGAACGCGCCGAAGAAGAGCCGCGCCCTAATCAACTCTGGCAGGTTCAAGATGGAGTCCGGTTTGAAGGGCAAGGTGACGTTCGGCGGCGGTGACGTGCCGTATGCTAAACGTCGTGAGTATGAGAACAAGCTTCACCCGTCCACCCGCTTCTATCTGAAGCGTGCCGGACAAAGCGTGCAGTCCAAGGCGGACTCGTATTTCACTGACAAGATGTAGGAGGCTCGCATGTTGGATTTGGCTTTCGCCCTCGCATTGGAGAACGCAGGGCTTGGCAAGTATGGTGACACGATCTGGTTCGGCACGTCGCCCGTGTTGTCGGATGGTTCCGTTTCGGCCGATACCGGCATATGGGTGAACATGACGGCGGGCGCGGCCAATCATGCCGTGAAGACGGCGACCATCACCATAAGCACCCGCGCCGATGACGTGGTGTATCAGGGGCTTCTTGACTCTCATATCCACTACTGGTGTGACAACGTGCTTCCGGGCATGTGCGAACTGTCGTGCCATCCGATTATCGAACTGTCGTACAGGCTGATCAGCGTGTCCGCATCCCAGGCGGAAACGTTGGAGGCGGTTGATTCGGAAGGACGGTGGGTGAAGACCATCACGCTTCAGGTGTCATACCAGTTGTCTGGCGAACTGCCTTCATTGGAGGATTACGAGGCCATCGAGTAAAGTAATGGGCAGACGGCACTTCCTTGGTGTCGTTCGCTTGCAAGTGCAAACAACCTACGTAGGAGGTTCATTATGACTCAATACAGACTGGTCGGCAAGAAAGAGGTGTATATCGGTTCCGAACGCATTCCGTCCGAGTGCATTTCGGATGAAATCGGTACCATCACCGTTACACCGTCCACTACCGAAATCAGTTCGCAGGCTGGTACGTTCAACGTGCCGAACGGCGCATATGATGAACTGTCCGCCACCATCACGGTTATCATCCCGTCCGTACGCTTCCTTGGCCGTATCTTCCCGAACCTGTGGAAGGCCGGCAAGTTCAAGTATGCGGGCCATGAGAACGATGATGATTACACGCCGGGTCAGGTTTCCTTCGGCGCGAACGAGTGTCGTACCACCGACCCTGTTACTGTGGTGATCCATAATGCGTGCGATACTGATTCCTCTCAGGATATTCGTATTCCTAACGCGCTTATCGCCAACGGCGGTGAGTTCGCCGTGAACCTTACGGATCCGTTCGAGGTGGAGCTTCAGATCAGCATGATTCCGGGTGATGTGCCCGCCGTTATCTTCGGTGAAGGCTCTCTGGACGAAGCGACGCTCTACAATCCGAAAACGGGCCGGTATGAGCCGATTCCGGTTCACCCCACCGATTTCACGCTCAACCCCGCCACCGTGTCCGTCGCTACCGGCTCGAACGTTGACGTGGCGATTAGCGTGATTCCGGATAACGCGACCGAGCGTACGCCGTCCGTCACGGTTGACCATTCCGACATTGCGGCCGTGTCCGTCACCAATGACGGCAAGGTGCGTGTCTCCGGCACTAAGGCCGGTACAGCGACCGCCACCGTCACGGTCGGCACCATCGAGAAGAAGCTGCCAATCACCGTTACCTCTGCGGGCAAGTAGTCGCGTCCTAGGCCACCGGTATAATATGAACCGTCCAATCGTCTTGGTTGGGCGGTTCACTCATATTTGGAGGCATCATGATTGAAGAACCCGAAACCACTGATTTCGAAGACTACGAGAACACTGATTTCGAAGACTACGACACCACGGACGATGACGTTGTTCTCGAAGACATGCCGGTGTTCGACACGTCGAAGGCGTTGCGCCGCAAGCGGGTCGAAATCGACGGCACCGTGTACACGATTCGTCCGGTCGGCACGAAGGATTACTACAATATCCTCAAACAGCGCAACCGTATCCAGTATCTCAACGACATGCTGGGTTCCGACCCGAAAAGCCTTGTTCAGGCGTCGAAGATGATGGATGACATGGTTGTCCCGCTCATCAGTCCTAACGATGATTTCAAGGCGTGGGCGCGGGCCACGAAGTTGAAAAGCGAATACGTGTACCGTCAGGTCATGGACCAGTTGATCAAGCTCGCCATGCAGGGTGTCGAGGTGAAGAATGGCTGATTGGGGTGAAATGATTACCCCTGAAGAGCGGGAGCGTCTACAGCGTTTCCGCTCTTCTCATATGCGGGACAATCGGCGTGGTTACGATGATGTGGACTTGGAGTTGGCTGAGTTCGGCATCATGTATGGTTGGGGTGCGGTCGAAGCGTACATGATGAACCGGATGACCCCTGACTTTTACCGGCGTATGCTTCATGCGGGCCGAAAAATCATGGAAGTGCAACGGGTAAAATCGTGTATGGACATGCGACAGTCTGTGAATGCGGCCGTCGCTGGTAAGAAAGCGGACAAGCGTTTCGAGAGCGATATGAACAAGCGTTTGAGACGTGGATGATGTAGGAGGCGGTTATGGCGGATATCGGTAGCATCGAGCTTGACGCTAGGATCGACACCTCAGACTATGAGGCTGGGGCTGATACCGTCGAAAGGGCTAATGAGCGGATCAAGTCGAGTACTAAAAGCGTCGGTGATTCTCAGGATAACGCTTCAAAGAAAGCTGGCGGTTTCGGCAAGGCTTTCAGTGTTGGCTGGGGTGCTGTAGCTGGTATTGCGTCTAGTGTTGCAGGAAAGGTCATTGACTCTATCGGTGGCCTTGTCGGTGAGATGGTCGAAGCTTCAGATTCGGCGGAGCAGTTCAAGTCTACGCTTCAGTTTGCTGGGATTGATAATAGCAAGATAGAGGAGCTGACAAAGAGCACTCAGAAGTACGCAGACCAAACAGTTTTTGATCTGACTGACATTCGTAAAGCTACTGCTTCATTGGCTGCTAACGGTGTGCCAAATTACGATAAGCTAGCTGAAGCGGCTGGTAATCTTACAGCAGTTAACGGTGAAGGCAAAGAGGCGTTCAAGTCTGTTGCTCAAGCTCTTACTCAGACCGCCGGTGCTGGAAAACTGACGACTGAGAACTGGAATCAGTTGACTGATGCTATTTCCGGAGCGTCCGGCCCCCTGCAGAAAACCATGAAGAAGAACGGCGCTTATACCGGTGACTTCAGAGAAGCCATGGAAAAAGGTGAAATCACGGCGGACGAGTTCAATCAGGCGCTACTTGAACTTGGTATGGACGATAAGGCTGTTAAAGCTGCGAAGAGCACTGATACTTTTAGCGGTTCAATCGGCAATTTGCAGGCTGCTGTTATTGATTTCGGTAAGAGCGTTCTTGATAAGTTCAAACCGGCTATTACTGACGGTATCAATGCGGTATCTGACTTTGTAGGGAAACTTTCGGAAGGGTTCAAAACGGCTTTCGACAAAGTTTCGGATTTCTTCAATTATGTTTCTGGTGACAAACAGTTTAAAGATGCTGTTGGTGGAATTGTAGGATCCATAGTCGATATGAAGAACAGTCTCAGCGATTCCTTCGATAGTATTAAGGATAGCTGGTCAAAGATGGTGCCACCCGAAGACATAAAGAATCTTGTCGGATCGTTTATGGGCTTTATAAAAGATACGGTGGAACTTGTCACTGATTCAGTCAAGCGTGCTGTTGACTGGTGGAGTAGGTTCTTCAAGGCGCTTCAAGAAACAGGAGCGGTTCAAGTTTTTGTTGACGCTTTGGGTGGTCTTTTTGACGCGCTGGGTAACGTGGTTAAAGCTTTTTCACCAGCAAACAAGTCAGTATCTGATGCTAAAGGTCAGTTTGATTCGGCTAAGCCGGCTGCCGAGCTTTTCGGCGGCGCGCTAAAACTTGTCGGTGATGCCATCAAATTTGTTTCTGACATGCTCAATGACGCAGTGCAACATGTTAAGACCTTCTTTGGCGAACTAAATAGTTCCGGTGCGTTGAATGATTGGTTCGACGCTCTCGGAAAAGTAAAAAAAGCTATTGAAGATTGCTTTAATGCTCTTGGTGATCTTGGGAGTGCTTTTGATGATTCGGGTTCCAAATCGGAAGGTTCATCTAAGAAGTTAGATGTAACAAAAGAGAGTGCGAAGGGTTTCTCGAATTACGTTAAGGACGCGGCGAAAATTGTTGAAGATTTGGCCGATGCCCTTGAAAAAGTTGCGAAAGCTGTTCAGACTGTGGCAGATTTCTTCAACAAGATTAAACCTGTTGCAGAGGCTTTTGGTGAAGCGTTAAAGCTTGTTTCTAACCCGCTTGGTGAAATAACCAGCAAGGCCATTGATCTTTTCTCCAAGCTCGGAGGCGATACTGGCGCATCTGCGGGTCAACAGTTCAAAACGAACATGCAACCAGTTCAAGACGCTAGCATTACAACGAAAGACAAGTTGAAAGAGGTATTTAATTCAACAGGAAACGTGTTTGACAAGCTTTCTTCAGGAAGTAGCATTGACATGTCTTGGTCTGGTGGAATCGGTACGACTTTTGACGGACTCAAAGATCACGTTGGACAATTCCTTGGTCGTGTTGGCGAAATGCCAGGCAAGGCACAAAACTCAGGCAGTGGTTTCTTGTCGAATATCGGAACGAACCTATCGAAGGTGCCGGGGGTAATCCAAACAAACCTCGATACGGCTTTTGGTAGCACAGAAAGATGGGGGTCCGATATGAAGTCTTCTTCTGAAAAGACTGGTTCCGGTTTTACGTCAAAGCTTATTAACGGGCTTTATAACATGCCGTCTAATGTGAGGGGACTTCTTGAAACCGCTTTAACTTATACACGTGATTGGGCTAGTAAACTACCGGGGGAGGC
>ULQF01009396.1_pt1 | contig 11123 bp, 10 predicted proteins | sample 1954211 | NCBI WGS metagenome assembly ULQF01 (sample SAMEA4835648, study PRJEB28245) | human gut metagenome | biome: gut microbiome; material: fecal sample | place: Denmark | collected 2008 | reverse complement strand
CCCTGGAAATTCAATCATAGTCTGCTTTTTCATGCTTTCAGCTCCTTATAATATTAATTATTCAACTCTTTTATTATAGTATTGTTTTGGCTTTTTGGCAAGAAAAAAAGAAGCTGCAATAATCAAAGAACAAATCTTCTGTATAAAGAAGAATTTTTGTCATATAATAATTTTATGAAAAATTTACAAAAATTCGTATTAATAACATCAGCCTTGCTTTTGTCAGCGCCTGCTCAGGCAGCGTCTTTCACACCGGTAATCCCGCCTGCCACAATGCAGATTGCACGCGAAGCACAGGCAAGAACCGTATATGAAAAACCGTCCTCCGAAGTTGTCCGTGTCGGAATTGCAACAACAGGTTTCGGAACTTATGATTACAAAGAAATCTCGGTTTACGGAACAGACGAAATCCAAATTTATAACGACAATGCTTTAATCGCAAAATTTCCGGCAAATAATGACATAAAAATAACCTATTCAAACGGAATGTACTCAATTTATGACAATGACGGAAGTCTTTTGGATGAAGTTTCAGGGCCTGTAACTTTCACATGCGAGGACGGACTTTTGGGTGTCACGGGGTTAAAAAGGGCAGGCAAAAACGCACTTTATCACGGTGCCTTTCAACTTGCGGCAAAAAACAACAATGTTTTCAATCTTGTCAATGTGATTGAGGTAGAAGATTATCTTAAAGGCGTTGTCCCAAACGAAATGCCTGTCAGATTTGGTTTGGAAGCCTTAAAAGCGCAAAGCGTTGCGGCTAGAAATTACGTTCTTTCACCGCGCACAAAATCCTCAGCAAATTATGATGTTGTTGATTCTGTTGCAAGCCAGGTTTACTACGGCGCAAACACGGAAACATCTGTTTCTGATGAGGCCGTCCTTGAAACGACCGGAATTGTTGCGCTCTATGGCTGGGATTTAATTTTGGCACAGTATTCTTCAACAGCAGGCGGTTATACGGAGGATTACGCTTACGCCTTCTCAAACCCGACAACAAAAGCCTTCCCGTCAGAAGGCAAGCCTTATCTGGTTGCAAAGCCCGATATATTAAGCCAGCGCCCTTTGAACACAGAAGAAGCCGCCGCTGAATTTTACAAATCAAAGCCGGATTCTTACGATATTCGCTCGCCGTATTTCAGATGGGAACGCGAATGGACAGCAGAAGAATTTCAAAAAGCCCTTGAAGGCACGCTTGCCGCTCAATCAGCAACCGGTTTTGTAACTCCGGCTTTTCAAAAAGGCCAGACTTTAGGAGAAATAGTCTCAATTGATGTTAAAAAGCGCGGCGAGTCCGGAAAAATTGTCGAACTCGAGATTACGACTTCAACCGGAACTTACAAGGTATACAAAGAACTTGTAATCCGCCGATTGATTACAAAAGACGGAAAAGCTTTGCCAAGCGCCAATGTTGTTTTTGAAACCCAATATGACGACGATGGAAAACTTGTTTCAATTAAAGCTTTCGGTGGCGGCTACGGGCACGGAGTCGGCATGAGCCAGTACGGCGCAGGATTCATGGGAAGTGAGTTAAAACTTCCGTATGAAAAGATTCTTCAGCACTATTACAACGGAATTACTCTCGGCACAAAGCCTGTGATAATCTCTGCCGATGAAAGCCAGCAGGAAGCAGTTCAGCATTTTTACAGCTCTGACAAAAAGGCCGAAATCGTCGTTAATAACAAATTTCAGGTGTCAAAACTCATTGCCGAAATTAACGGTAAAGAATACGAATTTGAACTTTGCAAAAGCTTTTTGCCAGTTAACAGAATTTGCCGCATTGATATTTCCAAACATTTAAAAAAAGGCTTAAACACGGTGATTTTCAAATATCCGCTTGAGGAAGGCAGCAAAAAAGCACTCCGGCTGTTCGTTGAAGTTGAAAAAAGCGACGGTTCGGGAGATATTTGGTGATGAAGGTATGGATATTGTGATAAGTGAGAAGTGAAACGTGAAAAGTCCTTTACATAAAGTGAATTAGGTGTTAACTCTATAAATTCTTTCAAAAAAATATTTATAGAATATTAATGTAACGGTCTTTTCACTTCTCACAAAAAGCTCTAACAACTTAGAAAAAGGGATTATGGAAAAGCAAATTGAAGTAAATGATAATAAAACCACCAGCGTTTTAAAAGCGGCATGGCTGATTGCGGTCGTGACAATTGTGAGTAAATTAATAGGATTTGTGCGGGACGTGATTATTGCGAATTACTATGGCGCGTCGCTCGTTTCTGACGCGTATTATTACGCATATCAAATTCCGTCGCTCTCTTTAATCCTGCTTGGCGGAGTCGGCGGTCCTTTTCACAGCGCAACAGTCGCAATCTTTTCAAAATTAATCCCGAATTTGAAAGACAAGCCGTCTGATACGGTAAACAAACTTTATTCAACATTTACGACCGCAACGATTTTGTTTTTTCTTGTGCTTTCGATTTTGCTGTTTATTTTCCCGCGCGAAATCATGGGGTTAATCATAAACGGCGGTTCTGCTGAAATGATTACGCTTGCGGCCGAACATTTGAAGATTATGACGCCGCTTCTTGTAATCGGCGGAATTGTCGGAATTTATTACGGGCTTTTGATTATTTATAAACAATTTATGCTGCCGAATTTGTCGCCGATAATCATGAGCGCGGCAATAATCGGAATTTCGGTTGCCGCAGCGCCGAATGACCAAAAAGGTTATGCGCTGGCCTGGGCAACCACAATCGGTGCGGTTTTACAGCTTGTAATTCAGTATCCGAACATAAGAAAACTCGGATTCAGATTACGTCCGAACTTTGAATTTACAAATAATCCGCATTTCAAAGAGATTTGTGAATTGCTTTTTCCGGCTGTATTAAGTTCGACCGTCGGTCAAATCCATATTTATGTTGATATGTTTTTCACCTCCTCGATTTCAGAGGGCGCATGGACTGCAATCGGTTATGCAAACAGGGTTTTCCAGTTTCCGGTCGGAATTCTTGTCACGGCGTTCCTGGTTCCGCTTTTCCCGATTTTTGCAAGACTTGTCGCGGATAAGGATTATGACGGAATTAGAAAATATTTTAACAAAGGTGTCGGCGTGCTGTTTTTCGCTGCAATTCCGATTATTATAGGGATTTTGGTCCTCGGGCTTGACAGCGTAAGACTTGTTTTTGAGCGCGGTGCATTTGACAGTGAAGCAACATTTATGGTAACAGAAGCATTGTGGTTTTTATCTGTTTCAATTCTGCCTTATGTTTTCAGGGATTCAATTACAAGGGTTTATTACTCGTTTAATGACAGTGCAACCCCGTTTTTCGTAGCGTTTTCGTCGATTGTTTTGAAGTTTTTGTTAAACATCCTTCTAATCACAAAACTTGGAATGGGAATTGGAGGGATTACGCTTTCAACTTCGCTCGTAACCCTTTTTAACGCCTGCGTTCTCGGAATTTTAATGAAGAAAAAAATGGAAATGGATTACAAATCGCTTTTTGTAAATCTTTTAAAAATGGTTTGTGCTGGCGCCGTAACCTTTGCAGTCTGCATGCTTTGCGCGTTTGCTTACGACAGATATATTCAGCTTCCGGCGGCTGCATTTGAACTGGTGAAAATCGGCCTAATATTTGTAATTTGCATGTCGGTATACGTTCCACTTAATTTATTGATGAAAATGGATTACGCATCAGAACTTGCAGAAAGGGTTTTGGCAAGGCTGAAAAGATAATAAGAACATTGAAAATTTAATACAGGGTAAAAGAACCTTTCTTTCAAAAGAAACATCAGCACAACAATCTAATACGTCAGTTCAGGCTGATAGTTCTGATAGAAAGGGGGATTGATATTATGGACAAATTCAATTTGAGTTTATTCTTAATTCTTTTGATTTTATACGTAATAAAAATGATACCCACCTAAGAAGATGAGTATCACGTCAGTTCTTTAAAAGGTTCCGGTAGCTGGTAACTACCACCCTGTATTTTTATTATAACGTATTTTACGAAAATTTCAAGTGGTATAATGAGGAATAAAAAATGCTGGAAAATAAAGAAGAAATAAGAAAAATTTTAGAAAACGGCGGTGTTATCGCTTACGTAACAGATACGGTCTGGGGGCTTGGCTGCCTTCCAAATAACGAAAAAGCTGTTAAAAAGATATACGAAATCAAAAAACGCGAGGCGCAAAAACCTTTAATTTTGATGTCCAATGAGGCTTATCATTTGCTGGAATACATTCGCCAGCCGCTTTCAAAAACAGCCTCAAAACTTATCAAAAAATATTTCCCCGGAGCGCTCACTCTTGTTGTTGAGAAAAGCGAACTAACGCCTGATTATGTAACATCAGGGATGAAAACTGTTGGAATTCGAGTTCCTGACAACGAAGTTTTCAAAGAAATCTGCGAAATCGCACCGGGGCATGTTCTTGCGACAACCAGCGCAAATCTTTCGCATCAGCCGAGCGCGAAAACTTACGAGCAGGCGATTGAAAACATGAAAGATTTGGCGGATTTGATAATTCCTGATTACGGGTATTTTGCCAAGGGTTTGGAATCCACAGTCGCCGGAGTTTTTGATGACGAAATCAAAATCTTCCGCCAGGGTGCTACGGTGCTACGCACATAGATATGTCTGACGATGTTAGTTGGCAGTAACGATTTCCGTCAGAGGTTACGCACGTAGATATATTTGGCTAAACTTAAACCTTCACAAGGTCAGCTTCAATCAGTTTGAAAAAATAATCTTCCATCTTGTCGCGTCTGGAAATGTTTACGCGATACGGAATTTTGCTTTCGTTAAATTCGCTTTCAATCTTTTCAATATCTGATTGCAGAACTTCGCCAACTGACATAAGCAGAATGTCAAGGTCGGAAGCTCTTGTAAAATCTCCTTTTACACGCGAACCATAATAGTAAAAATCGTAAGGAAATTTACTCAAAATCTCCTTAATAATTTTTTCTTCATTTTCGGTTATGCCCTTAATCATTTGTCAAAACTTTCTCAAAACTTTTAATCAAAAAATCAACATCCGCTGTGAATTTTGGAATTATATCAATTATCGGGTATGTAAGTTCAATGTTGTATTCGTGTGATGTGATGTTTCTTTTTTCGCGATAATCCACCCAGTTTTCAAAGCTTTCAATCAGACCGAGCGCAAACATTTCTCTAAAAATATTGTTTATAGTCAAATCTTTTTCTGTTTTGTCATATTCTTTTTTCAAGAATTTATTCATTATTTTTTTCGCGGTTTCGTATGTGTATTCAAACCTTTGCACACAAGAATCTTTTATATAATTCTTAATTTTTTCATCTTCTTGAGCGTTCAAATCTTCATAACACTCTTTCAATGTTGAAAGACTTTTTTTCAAAATATTCAAATTCAACTCGGACTTTTTCATTACAAAACCTCTTTTCTAATTTATTATAACATGAAATTTTTACAAGTATAATTCTTGACTACACCTTTTCAGCACGTACAATAGTCTTGTATATAACCGAAGGGAGTATAGAAAATGTTGGATCGTATACAAGTTACAAAAGAAGTAGAAGAAATGTGCTGCGTAAAACGCGGCGTTAAAGGTGAACCGGCTCCTATCCCTCAGGAAGGCGAATGGACTAAGGTTAAAAAAATCGAAGAAATTTCAGGCTTAACTCATGGCTGTGGATGCTGTGCACCTCAGCAAGGTACCTGCAAATTAACTCTTAATGTGAAAAATGGTATTATTCAGGAAGCTCTTGTTGAAACAATCGGCTGCTCAGGTATGACTCACTCTGCTGCTATGGCAGGCGAAATTCTTCCGGGCAAAACAATCCTTGAAGCTTTAAATACAGACCTTGTTTGTGACGCTATCAACGTTGCAATGAGAGAATTGTTCTTACAAATCGTTTACGGAAGAACTCAGTCAGCTTTCTCTGAAAACGGACTTCCGGTTGGTGCAGGTCTTGAAGATTTAGGTAAAGGGCTTTGCTCAATGACAGGTACAATCCACTCAACCAAACAAAAAGGCGTAAGATATCTTTCTTTAACAGAAGGTTACATCTTGAAACTCGGTTTGGATAAAAATGACGAAGTTATCGGATATCAATTCGTTAACCTCGGAAAATTCATGGAAGCTGTTAAAAAAGGCGTTGACGCTAAAGAAGCTCTTGAAAAATTTACAGGAACTTACGGCAGATTTGCTGACGCGGTTAAATATATTGACCCGAGACAGGAATAGCTATCATCCCTCGCCCCTTGAGGGAGAGGGTGGAATTTCTTAATGAACGAATGTGAATTTAGAAATTCGGGTGAGGGGTTACTCTCAGCAGTTAAAAATAAAATTAAGAGGAAAATAAAATGACAGTAAAATTTGAAGGACAAGATAGACGTGAAGCTACTTTGAAAAAAGTTTTACCTGAGTACGGTTTCAAATCTTTAGAAGAAGCTCGCGAATTATGCTTATCAAAAGGAATTGATGTTGATGCGATTGTTAAAGGCATTCAGCCTATCGCATTTGAAAACGCAGTATGGGCATACACTTTAGGTTGTGCAATTGCTCTTAAAAAAGAAGTTAAATCAGCTGCCGAAGCAGCAGAAGCTATTGGTTTAGGCTTGCAGGCATTTGCAATCCCGGGTTCTGTCGGTGATAGAAGACAAGTTGGTATCGGGCACGGTAATTTAGCAGCAATGTTACTCAGAGAAGAAACAAAATGTTTCTGTTTCCTTGCCGGCCACGAATCTTTTGCGGCTGCTGAAGGTGCTATCGGTATTGCAAGAAACGCCAACAAAGTAAGAAAAGAACCTTTAAGAGTTATCTTGAACGGTCTTGGAAAAGATGCGGCTTACATTATCGCAAGAATTAACGGTTTCACTGCTGTTGAAACAAAATATGATTACAAAACAGGCGAACTTAAAGTTGTTAAAGAAATTCCGTTCTCAGAAGGCGAAAGAGCAAAAGTTAAATGCTACGGCGCTGACGATGTTTCAGAAGGTGTTGCTATTATGATAAAAGAAGGCGTTGACGTTTCAATCACAGGTAACTCAACCAACCCGACAAGATTCCAACACCCTGTTGCAGGAACTTACAAAAAATGGTGCTGGGAAAACGGCAGAAAATACTTCTCAGTAGCATCAGGCGGCGGTACAGGAAGAACTCTTCACCCTGATAACGTTGCTGCAGGTCCTGCTTCTTACGGTATGACAGACACTATGGGAAGAATGCATGGCGACGCTCAATTTGCAGGTTCATCATCTGTTCCGGCTCACGTTGAAATGATGGGCGTAATCGGCATGGGCAACAACCCGATGGTTGGTGCAACCGTTGCTGTTGCAGTTGCTGTTGCAGGTGCTTTGAGCAAATAAACATCAAAAATATTTAATAAAAAAGGCGGAGCAATCCGTCTTTTTTTATGAATTTTTGTAATAAAATTTAAAACTGCTAACAAAAAAGATTATTTTCGTGTTTATATAATAACTATTCAAAAACAAAAAGGAGTTACTATAAAAATATCCGCAATCCAGACGAACTATTTAAACAGAATGTCTTTCAAAAATAACGAAACAAAGCCGGAAATCTCAAATCCATCCGAAAAACAAAATGAAGGTATGAGCAAAGACACAAAAATAGCACTCGGAGTCGGCTCAGGCGTTGTTGCTCTGGCAGCTTTGGCGTACGCAGGATATCACGGACATCTGGGTTCCGGAATTCAAAAACTTTTGGGCGGTGCTAAAGATGCGGCAAAAAATTTAAGCAAAGACTCTGATATAAACATTAAAAAACCGAAAACTTCGGAGGTTTCTGTACCCAGTAAAGGTTCAGAGACTCCTGAAATCAAACCGGAAATTAATACTGATGCACCGGAAATTAAACCCGCTGGCGAAATTACGCAAAAATCCACCGGGGAAATTTCTGAAATAAAAACTCCTACAAAAACTGACCCGGAAACTCAGGTTACTTCAGAACCTCATAAATTTTTGAGTGCAGAAGAAGCTAAAAATTTATCATATTCAGAACAGACAACCCGTGTTATGGCAGATATTGAAGCCATTGAAAAGGAATCCCCTTCTCTGGAAGATGCATTCACAAACATAGATAAATATATGAATGAACTTGGAGAAGCTAGCGTGATTTCTAACAAAAATATTGATCTTATAGAAGCAGTTGCAGAAAAAATGATTTCAAAATATAGCGAAGTTATATCCAAACAAAAGAGCGACATCGATATTGCATACATGAAATCCACATTAGCTCAAATCAAATTAGTTAAACGAAAATACCCTTCTGCCGAAAAACTTGCGCTGGAGATAATTAACGACAAAGGTGCAAGCATGAAACAGGTCAAAATAGATGCGTTCGGAACCCTTTTTGAAGCCTCAGAAGCTTTAGGGAAAAAAGCAAGCGCCGAAGAAATTTTCGACAAAGAAGTTCAACAAGTCTTAAACGAATTAAATTTGTTGAGAGCACAAAACAAAAAAGTTGAAGAAGTGCCGGTGTGGGGTTATCTTCAAAATATTTATGAAAAGCTCGCACAAGTTTACGGAGAAAACAACCCGACAATTAAAGCAGTTGCCCAGGCAATTAATTAAAACTCAATATGGTACAATATAGAAAAAGACGGCTGCGGTCGTCTTTTTCGTCATTTAGCTTCGGCAACAACTTGCAAAAATTCTGTTTCAAAAATTTCATGTTTGTCATAAAATAGTTTTATAAGTTTAAAGGGGAGAAAGAAATGGCTAAAAACAGAATTGGAATAGATGTTGGCGGAACAAATGTTAAAATTGCACTTGTTGACGATAAAGGAAACATTATTTATTCAAACTCTGTTCCGACACGTGCGGAAATGGGTTATGAATACACCGTAAACAATATTAAACAAGCGATTCATGACCTGATGAAAGAAACCAAACTATCAACAAAAGATATTGAAGGTATCGGTTTTGGCTTCCCCGGACAGGTTGACTACAAGGCCGGAGTTGTAAGAAATGTTACAAACATTCCGGGCTGGGTCGAAGTTCCGCTTGCAAAACTTATTGAAGATGAATTTAAAATTCCAACCCGTGTGGATAATGATGTAAGATGCGCTGCTCTTGGTGAATTGAACTACGGTGCGGGCAAAGGCTGCGAAAACTTAATTTGTATTACGGTTGGAACAGGTATCGGTTCAGGCTTAATCGTGAACGGAAAACTTGTCCGCGGAGCCTCAAATGCAGCAGGCGAAATCGGTCATATAAAACTTCAAATGCATGACGGCCCGATATGTGGCTGCGGTGATACAGGATGTTTGGAAGCTTTTGCATCAGGTCCTTCAATTGTTGCTATGGCAGAAGATTATATCCGCGGAGGAAAGTCAACAAAATTCCGTGAAATGGCAAATGGAGGCCAAATCACACCATATATAGTATGCGAAGCCGCAAAAGCTGGCGATCCGGTTGCTCAAAGAATTTTCACAATCATGGGTGAATATATCGGCGTAGGTTTGGCAAGCGTAGTTAACCTTTTAAATCCGGAAAAAATCATAATTGGCGGCGGTGTTGCAGATGCCGGCGAAATTCTTCTTGAGCCATTAACCGAAACCCTTAAAAAACGCGCAATGAAAATTGCAGGTTCTGCAGTTGAAGTTGTTCCGGCGCAATTGGGCAACACAGCAGGCGTCATCGGCGCAAGCCTTCTGATTGCAAGCTAGTACATACAAAAGGCCGCAAAAGCGGCCTTTTGTAAATAACAAAATTTATTTCAAAAGCCAGGATTCATAATAGCAGGGCGGATGTTTACAAAATGAGGTTTGCTCTAATATGTCTTCTTGATAAAAAGGTATGACTTTTTTATAGTTCATATAATTATCCGCTCTCTTATTATTTAAATCTGCAAAAGTAAACATCCAGCGGTCTTTACCAAAACGATTAGGCTGGCTAAAACCGTTTGTATCCACAATAAAAAGATTTTCTCGATATGAGAAGAGACACCAATTTCTTCCAGATGCATCTACAAAACATGAAGTATTTCCTGACTTTGGAGAACCATTATCTAAATCTATACCATCGGAAGGATTTCCGGAACCGCAACTCCCACCGCAAACAGTATCACCCTTTTTCCAGCATTTTGAAATGTCCTCTGGGTACGGACAATCTGATATTACTTTGAATTTTGATTTCATAAGCTCATACTCTATTGTAGTTGCAGGAGTATCACCTTTGGCTGTTCTTACAAATTGCTGGTTAACAATTCCTTCTTGCAGAACCTGTGACAAATCTGAATATGCTTTTTTGTATGCTGTTTTGAATTGCTTGTCTTTCCAGTGTCCAACAAGAGATGGTAATGTCATTGCCGTAACTATTCCTATAATACCAAGTGTGATAAGCACTTCGGCAAGGGTAAAACCATATTTCTGGCAGGAGTGCATGTGCAAAATAGAGGTTCTTTCTGAGTTTTCAGGATGAAGAATGTTGTAAATCCTTACAGGAGCCGGTTTACAGGATGCCCCCCCCCCCCTGGAATTCAAGTATAGTCTTTGTTTTCATGTATTTAGCTCCTTATATTAAAACTTAATATCAATACTATTCAAAATTTATTATAATATATTTTCTACAGGAATGCAAATCTTAACGCAAAAATATTTTTGCAATCTCAATATCTATTTGAGTTGTAATTTTAATATTTTTGTAACTTCCATCCAAAATATAGACTTTTTCACCCAAAACTTCAAGCATTCCGGCATCATCTGTGAAGTTTCTTTCCATAAGTTTTTCATGCGCTTTTCTTATCAAATCGTATTCAAAAGCCTGAGGCGTCTGGGTGTTGTAAAGTTTGGCACGGTCAATTGTCCGGACAATTTTTCCGTTTTCAACCTCTTTAATTGTGTCGATTGTTTTTGTTGCAACCGACAGCGCACGCATATCTTTAACCATTTCAATACAATTGTTCACCATATCTACAGAAACCATCGGCCGCGCGCCGTCATGAATTATCACGTAATCACAATCGCATGCCAGAAGCCCTTTGTAAACGGATTTTTGGCGTGTTTCGCCGCCTTCGGTAATTCGGACTTTTATATAATCCTTAAAAATCTCCCTCAGCTCTTCCATTATCGAAATATGCGAACAAATAATTATTTCGTCAACTCTTGAGGCTTGAAAAGCATCAATAGTATATCGAATAACCTCTTTATCGTTAATTTTTTCAAGAAGCT
>ULQF01055748.1_pt1 | contig 11162 bp, 8 predicted proteins | sample 1954211 | NCBI WGS metagenome assembly ULQF01 (sample SAMEA4835648, study PRJEB28245) | human gut metagenome | biome: gut microbiome; material: fecal sample | place: Denmark | collected 2008 | reverse complement strand
TTCCATTTTCGTTTTACTTTCTTTTTGACTATGTTTTGTTGCTATATCTTTAATCGAACTCATATACCAGTATCTCTCGAGAAATATCACTCTTTTTTCCTTTGACAGATTTTCTAAAAACATATTAAGCTCTTTCACAAGTTCATTGTGTTCAATTTCTTTCTCCATACTATACGTTGGTATGCAATCTTCTAATTCTTCATAAACTAAATCCATTGAATTATTTCTTTTTTGTGCAGTTTTACTATCATATTTATCAAGAGCCAAATTCCTTGTAATTTTTGCTAGGAAAGCCTTAAAAATATTAGGTCTATTAGGTGGAAGCGCATTCCACGCATGCAAATATGTATCATTAACGCATTCTTCCGAATCTTCAACACTTGCTAATATGTTATAAGCTATCTTACTACAATATTTTCCATATTTCTTATCTGTTTCTAGTATTGCCACTTCATCACGTTTCCAGTAAAGTTCAATTATTTCGTTGTCTTCCATTTTATCTCCTTCATCTATACTGACGTAAAATTTTTCATTTAGTCACATATGAATTATTTAGTATAAAAAAGACTAACTTATAAAAGCTAATCTTATCAATAAATCGTCTGAATTACTACCACTTTCATTTACAGCATCCTCTAATTCCTTGGCAAGTTCGTTTTATTCTTTCAAATAAAGTATTATTTATTCAATCTGAATAATATCATCGTTCTACACCAGTACAATAATCTTTTCTTATTTTTCAAATTTGTCATTTTTTGTTGAATTTCGCCTTTTTATATTTTCTCATACTGTTAGTCTTGTATAATCAAATCTCTTTTTAATTTATTTTCACTAACAATTCCAAGTCCTATAAATTTATTGTCTAAGTATATTCTACATGTTTCATCTGTTAAATTGTTTTTCTGTGTTTCTTCTTTAACATTTCTTCGTGTCACATCAAATTCTGTTATTTTACAATTTTCTATATCTAGCTTTACTCCATTTACATATTTGCTATAATCTTGTGTATTTAGGTCTATTCTATTATTATGTTTAAATATTTCTTCTATAGAAATTATGCAAGAGTAGTCTTTATTTTCTATTTTTTCTTTTAATTCTTCTACAGTAATTGCATTTTCTATCTTAAAGTCTCCAACCACAGTTCTTTTTAACTCTTTCATTAAGCCAACTGTTCCAAGCTTTTCTGCTATATCCTCGCATAAACTCCTTATGTAAGTTCCTTTTGAACATTGCACTCTAAAGCTTATTTGTTTTTCTGTTTTATTTATGTTTAGAAGCTCAATATCATATATTTCTATTTGTCTTGGCTCTAATTTTACCTCTTGTCCTTTTCTTGCATATTCATATAGCTTTTTCCCATTTATTTTTATTGCAGAATAAATTGGTGGAGTTTGTTCTTGTTTTCCAATAAATGTTTTTAAAATTTTTTTTACATATTGCTCTTCTATGCTTTTAGCTGAAACTTCTTTTTCTTCTATTACTTTTCCCTCTACATCTGCTGTCGAAGTTTTTTTGCCTAATTCTAATACAACTTCATATTCTTTATCATGGTTTATTAAATATTTAGAAATTTTAGTTGCTTCTCCAATTAAAAGTGGTAATACACCTGTTGCATTAGGGTCTAATGTACCAGTATGTCCTACTTTAGAATTTGTTAGTTTTTTTACTTTATAAACCACATCATGCGATGTACAGCCTTTTTCTTTATTTATTAAAATTATTCCGTTCAATTTAATGCTCCTTTCACCCAATAGGGACGCCCCTTTTAGGGCGGAAAATATATTTAAAAATTCGCCCAAAAAGGGGCGTCCCTATTGGGCGACAAAATTTATTTTAGGCAGCTTCTTATTCTGTTTATCATCTGGTTTTTTACTTGTTCTATGGTTCCTGGTAAATTGCTACAATCTGCTGCACGTAAATGTCCGCCACCACTAAACATCATTGCAACTTCTGCTGCATTTACATAATTTTTAGAACGTATTGATGCTTTTATTCCTTTGCTTGTTTCTCTTAAGAATAGTGAAACTTCAACACCTTCAACGTCTCTACCATTTTCTACAATTCCGTCGTAGTCTCCGTTTTCGGCTCCAACTTTTTCTTCGTCTGCCTTTGTTATGTATGTGTAGGCTATTTTGCCCTCTTCTAAAAACTCAAGTCTTTCAAGTGCAATTCTGTGTAATTCAAATTTAGCTCTTGTCTTGCTTGAATATACCTTATCATATATTTGTGATACTTTTACACCTTTTTCGCATAGCTCTGCAACAAATCTAAAAGTTTCTGCTGTAACTGTTGAGTATCTAAATCCACCTGTATCTGTGATTATTCCTGCTAAGATGCAAGTTCCAATTTCTTTAGTAACTTCTATTCCAAAGTAACTAAATGCGACTAATAATAGTTGGGCACATGCTGGTGAATCTTGGCTTATGAAGTTGTAATCTGCATACATTGTGTTACTACTGTGGTGGTCTATTGCAACCTTTACTTTTGCATTATCAAAATATTTTGCAAATCCATTTAATAACTTAATGCTTGCACAATCTAAAGCTATTGCTAAATCGTATTCTTGTATGTCAGATTCTTTCTTTATTTTTTCTACTCCTGGCAAAAAGCTGAATGCACTTGGATACTCTGGTATTATTACGTCTGCTTCTTTGTTTAATTGCTCCAATGCCAATTTCATAGCAAGTGCACTTCCAATGGCGTCACCATCTGGATTTTCATGTACTACTATTGCAATGGTATTTGCTTTTTTTATTTCTTCTAAAATATTATCTAAAGTCATTATTGTTCCTTCCTATATAGACTTTTAGGGACCGCATAATAAAAGTTGTGCTGTCCCTAAAAATATTATTTTTTCTCTTTTATTGCCTTATCTTGTTCACTAATTTGCTTTAAAATATTATCTATTCTTTCTCCATGTTCTATTGAATCATCATATTCAAATACAAGCTCTGGAGTAATTCTTAAATTTACCATTCTAGCAACTTGTGATCTCATAAAGCCTGCAGAGTCTTTTAACCCTTGCATAGTTTTTTCTACACTTTTTGAATTTAACATACTTACATATACTTTCGCATATTTTAAGTCTGGTGTTACCTTTACTCTTGTAACACTTATCATTCCTGTAACATCAGGATTTTTCAATTCATAAGTTATTATTTGGCTTAAGGCTTTCATTAATTCTTCATTAACTCTGCCAAGTCTAGCTTCATTTTTACTCATTTTCTCTAAAATTTCCTTTCTTCGGTTTTAGATTATTTGTTTATTCCATGTTCTTGAGAAATTTGTTGTACTTTTGATTTTTTAGTTCTTTTTATTTCTTCCATTACGAATACTTCTATAATGTCGCCTTCTTTAATATCGTTGTAATTCTCAATTTGAAGACCACATTCGAACCCTTTAGCAACTTCTTTAACGTCATCTTTAAATCTCTTTAATGATGCAAGTTTGCCTTCGTGTATTACAACGTCTTCTCTTATTACTCTTACTCCGGCATTTCTTTCAACTTTTCCGTCTTTTACGTATCCACCAGCGATTGTTCCAACATTTGAAACTTTGAATGTTTGTCTTACCTCTACATTTCCGATTACTTTTTCTTCATAAACTGGGTCTAGTAAGCCGTTCATTGCAGCTTCAACATCTTCTAATGCTTGATAAATTACAGAATATAACTTGATTTCTACTCCTTGTTTTTCTGCAACTTCTTTTGCTGTTGCGTTTGGTCTTACATTAAATCCTATTATTATAGCCTTTGCAGCTTTTGCTAGGTTAACATCAGATTCATTTATAGCTCCTGCATTTGAGTGTATTACTTTTACTGCAACTTCGCTATCAGATAATTTTTCAAGAGATTGCTTTAATGCTTCTGCTGTACCTTGAACATCTGCTTTTACAATTATATTTAATTGTTTTAAGTTTTCGTGTTCCATTTGCTCGAATAGATTGCTTAATGTTACTTTGTTGTATGCATTCATAGCATCTTCTCTTGCTTTTCTTTCTCTTCTTTCTATTAAGTGTTTAGCCATTTTTTCGTCTTTAACTTCATAGAAAGTTTCTCCAGCTTCTGGTACTTTTGTAAGTCCCATAATTTCTACTGGTGTAGAAGGGCCAGCACTCTTAACACGTTTTCCTTTATCGTCTTTCATTGCTCTAATTCTACCAATTGATGTTCCAACAACTACTGTATCTCCAACGTCTAAGCTTCCTCTTTGTACTAATACAGATGCGATAGGACCTTTTGCTTTATCTAGTCTTGCTTCTATTACAACACCTTTAGCTTGCTTATTTGGATTTACTTTTAAATCTTGCATGTCTGAAACTAATAATACCATTTCTAGTAATTGGTCTATGTTAATATGTTGTTTTGCAGAAATTTCTACAAATACTGTATCTCCACCCCATTCTTCTGGAACTAATTCATATTTCATTAATTCTTGTTTTACCTTTTCTGGGTTAGCTCCTGGTACATCAATTTTGTTTATTGCAACTATTATTGGAATTCCGGCTGCTTTAGCATGGTTTATAGCTTCAACAGTTTGTGGCATTACACCATCATCTGCTGCAACAACAAGTATTGCAACATCTGTAATTTGAGCACCTCTAGCACGCATACTTGTAAATGCCTCGTGTCCTGGTGTATCCAAAAATGTAATTTCTCTTCCATTTATTGATACCTTATATGCACCAATATGTTGTGTAATTCCTCCGGCTTCGCCTTCTATTACATTTGTTTTTCTAATTGCATCTAGAAGTGATGTCTTACCATGGTCAACGTGTCCCATAACAACAACTACTGGAGCTCTTTGAACTAAGTCTTCTGCCTTATCTTCTGACTCGTCAAATAGTATATCTTCTTCTTTAACTTCTTCCTTCTTATTAGCTGTTACACCAAATTCTTCTGCCACTAAGAATGCTGTATCAAAATCTAGCTCTTGGTTTATAGTTGCCATTATTCCTAATCCCATAAGCTTTGTTATTACTTCACCACTTGTTTTCTTTAACTCTGTTGCTAGGTCTTTAACACTTATGTTCTCTGGAATTGTTATTTCTGTTAGCTTAAATATTTTTTGCTTATTTCTTTCCTCAGTATTTTTCTGGTTTTTACGTTTACCCTTCTTACCACGTTCTGTTGATAAATCGTAGTAATCAAGCATTCCACCCTCTTGGTCTCCAAACATGTTAGAAAGCTTATCTACTTGTTTTAAATTCTTTAACTTGCCCTCATCATATTCTTCTTCACCATTGAATCTTCTAGACTTATTCTTATTTTGCTTATTTTCATCATATTTATTGCTCTTAGCCTTGAAACTTGCCTTTGTAGAATAATCTCTTTGGCTTTCTTTTTCAACAATTTCAGTCTCTAATATATCGTTAATTTTCTTGTCTAATCTCTTCTCATCTAATGGTCTCCTGTTGAAACCACCATTGTTGTTTCTGTTAAAGCCATTATTATCACGGTTATTTCTGTTAAATCCGTTATTATCACGGTTATTTTTATTATAACCATTATTGCCATTATTAAATCTATTGTTTTGGCCATTTTGATTATTTTGTCTGTAACCTTCTCTTGATTGATTATTATTTTGGAATCTATCATTTCTATTGAAGTTATTGTTTCTTTGGAATTGGTTTCTGTTATTGCTAAAGTCTCTGTTACCATTATTATTTCCAAATTCTCTATTTCCATTATTGAAGTTATTTCTTCTTTGGAAAGAATCATTTCTTGAATACTCGCCTCTGTTGTCGTTTCTAGAATTTTCGCCTCTATAATTTTCATTTCTGTCATGAGATTCAGCTCTATCATTCTTTACAACTTCAGGTTTAGAACTTTCTGCTTTTACAGCTTCTTGTTTTACTTCTGCTTTAACTTCTGGCTTTTGAGCTTCTGTTTTTACAGTTTCAGCCTTTACTGTTTCTGCCTTTGTAGTTTCGGCTTTTTCTACTTTTGCAGTTTCTGTTTTTACTTCGGTTGTAGTAGCTTTAGCAGTACTCTCTTCCTTCTTAACTTCTTCTTTCTTTGCAGTTTCGGCTTTTACATCTGCCTTTGGCTTTTCTTCTTTTTTACCAAGTCCAAATAATTCATTTACTGTAAGAGGTTTATTAGGTTTATTTCTGTAAACAATGTTATAATCATTGTTATTTCTTCTTTTTACAAAACCTACATCTTTTCTTTCTTCAGCTTTCTTATTGTCTTTCTTAGAATCCTCTTCATCATTTAATATAACTTCTCTTCTAATAATTACTGGAGTATCTTTTTTGTTATCTTTCTTTGTTTCTTTTTTTGTTTCTTTCTTATTTTCCACTTTATTTTCCTTTTTCACATTATTTTTATTATTTTTTGAATATGCATTTCTAATTTCTGTTGCTTGTTCATCTGTCACATTACTTAAATGGCTTGTTACATCTATGCCTAGCGACTTTGCTTTTTCAAGTACATCTTTGCTTGACATTCCTATTTCTTTTGCTAGTTCGTGAATTTTTATTTTACCCAATAATTCCACCCCCTATATTTATTCTTGTGCTTAATTCCTTTTTATTTTCTCTACTTATCAATAATTACACCTCTTAAGCTTTCATAAATTTCGTTGTTTATTTCTGTTTCAAAGCTTCTGCTCAATCTCTTTGACTTTATGGCCTTTTCCAAGCATTCTACATTATTACATATATATGCACCTCGTCCTTCAGCCTTTCCTGTTTTGTCTACGAATATTTTGCCATCACTCTGTTTTACAATTCTTATCAATTCATTTTTAGGTTTTGCTTCATTGCAACCTAAGCAAGTTCTTTGTGGTATTTTCTTCAAGTATCACACTTCCTTTTATTCTTCGTCTTTATTTTCTTCTGATGTTTCAACGTTTTCTACTTCGTTTGCCTCTTCTACATTTGTTTCATCAACGTTTGCTACATCGTCAGCAACTTCTTCGCTCTCAGTTTCTTCTTTTTCTTCACCATTTGCTTGTAGCTCTTGTATCATTTCTCTAAATTGAGATTCACTCTTTATATCTATTTTCCAGTTTGTTAATTTAGCTGCAAGTCTTGCATTTTGTCCTGCTTTACCAATAGCTAATGATAATTGATCATCTGGAACTATTACTTGGGCAAATCTTTCTTCATCTTTAATGTCAACAGCCATAACTTTTGCTGGAAGTAAAGCTTCTGCAATGTATGTAGATGGATCTTCATTCCATTCTATTACATCTATTTTTTCTCCGCTTAATTCATTTATTATATTTTGAATACGAATTCCTTTTTGTCCAACACAAGAACCAACTGGGTCTATGTTTTCATTTGGAGAATATACTGCAACTTTACATCTTTTTCCTGGGTCTCTTGAAATACTCTTAATTTCGATTAAACCTTCATAAATTTCTGGAATTTCAAGTTCGAATAATTTTCTTAAGAAATCATTATTTGCTCTTGAAACTATTATTTGTGTTGAACCCTTTGCACCTTTTTCAACGTTTGCAACACATGCTCTTAATTTTTGATTTACATAGTAATGTTCTGTTGGTATTTGCTCTTTAATTGGCATTATACCTTCAATTTTTCCTAAATCTAATACAACAATGTTCTTATCAACCTTTTGTACTATACCAGAAACTATTTCTCCTTTTTTCTCATTAAATTCGCTAAATATTACTTCTCTTGAAGCTTCTCTTATTCTTTGAACTATAACTTGCTTTGCTGTTTGAGCTGCAATTCTACCAAAGTTCTTTGGCATTAATTCTTTTTCAACAACATCTCCCTCATTATATCTTGGGTCAATTTTCTTAGCGTCTTCTACTGAAATTTGTGTATCCCAATCTTCAACTTCGTTTACTACATTAAGTTCTTCATAAACGTGTGTCTCACCTGTTTCACGGTTTAGAGTAATTTTTACATTGTCTGATGTAACATCAAAATTTCTCTTATATGCTGTAACTAAAGCTGTTTCTATAGACTCTATAACATAGTCTTTCTTTATTCCTCTTTCTTTTTCAAGTTCATCTAGTGCCATTATTAATTCTGTACTATCAATTCCTTTGTTTTCTACCTTTTTTACATTCTTCTTCATTTTCCAATCATTCCTTTCAATTATATTATTCCCATTTAAAAGCTCTTTTCATCGAGCTAATGTTGCTTCTTTCTATTGTAATTTCTTCTTCATCTATGATTAATGTAATGGTCTTTTCGTCAAATTGTTTAAGATTTCCCTCAAGCTCTTTTTGCTTATTTAATGGTTTAAACAATTTCACATCTATATCTTTTCCAATATGTTCTTGCAACTGCGAATCTTTTCTAATATGTCTTTCTACTCCAGAAGACGAAATTTCAAGAAAATATTGGTCTTTTATATAATCCGCTTCATCTAGCATATCTGTAATTGCATTGTTTACCTTTTCGCAATCATCTAAACTAATTCCAGTATCATTATCTATAAATATTCTTAAATAATTGTCTTTGCCTTCTTTTACGTACATAACATCGTATACTCTGTAACCAAGTTCATTTATTGGCTTTGTAACGAGCTCTTCTACTTTTTCTTCTATTTTAGACAAGATATACCTCCCTATATTCATATTAAATGTTGTCTTATAACATTGTAGAAGAGTGGAATTTGTTTCCACTCTTCTGCCGTACTTCTTATGTCAATATTATTATACCCTTTTTATGGAAAAAATGCAAGGGTTTTCAGAAATTTTCTTATAATTCTATTCTTTCTTCTCTCACTCTATTTACTAATGCCTTTAATTTTTTGTTTTCTTCTTTTTCTAGTTTCGGATCATTCATTTCTATTTTTAGTGCAAGTTCTTGTACCAGTTTTAGTATTTTTACATCTTCAAATATATTTGCTATTCTGAATTCTGGTAGTCCATGTTGTTTTGTTCCGAAGAATTCTCCAGAGCCTCTTAGTTCTAAGTCTTTTTCTGCTATTTTAAAGCCATCTTCTGTTGTTGTCATTGTTTTCATTCTTTCTCTTACTATTGCAGAATTACTGTTATATTTTAGTATACAATATGACTTAAATTCTCCTCTTCCAACTCTTCCTCTTAATTGGTGTAACTGTGCCAAACCAAATCTTTCAGCATTTTCTATTACCATTATGTTTGCATTTGGTACATCCACCCCAACCTCAATTACAGTTGTAGAAATTAGTATGCTTATTTTATTTTCTTTGAAGTCTTGCATTACTTGTTCTTTATCTTTTGGTTTCATTTTTCCATGTAATATTTCTACATTATAATCCTTAAACACTTCGTTCTTATAATTTTCTGCTAGTTTTTCTACAGATTTTACATCCATCATTTCTTCGTTTTCATCCACGAATGGACATACTATGTATGCTTGTCTGCCTTCGTTCACATTTTTCTTTATAAACTGAATTATTCTATCTGTCATATTTTCTTTTACTGCTATTGTATCAATTTTCTTCCTGTTTGGTGGCAGTTCATCTATTATGGAAATATCCAAATCTCCATATACTATTATCGCTAGTGTTCTCGGAATAGGAGTTGCAGTCATTACCAGTACATCTGGATTTTTTCCTTTACCAGCAATTACACTTCTTTGTTTTACGCCAAATCTGTGTTGCTCATCTGTTACTACTAAGCCTACATTTTTAAACTCTACATTTTCTTGTAAAAGAGCATGAGTTCCAATTAATATGTCTATTTCACCATTTTTTAATTTTTCTAGGAGTATGCCTTTCTGTTTTTTGGTTAGACTGCTTACTAGTAACCCACAACGTATTCCAAATGGCTCTAATATTTTATTAAAATTATTTATGTGCTGTGTTGCAAGTATTGTTGTTGGAGCCATTACTGCAACTTGATATCCACTCTTCACAGCCTTATATGCTGCAATCATTGCAACTACGGTCTTACCAGAACCAACGTCTCCCTGTAAAAGCCTATTCATTGGCTTTTCCGATTCCATGTCATTGTCTATTTCTTCAAGAACTCTTAGTTGAGCTTTTGTTAATTTAAATGGTAATGTGTTTATTACGTCTGACATATGTACATCTTTGCTGTATTTTATGCCTCTTATTTCATTATCATATTGTTCCTTCAAGCTTAATAAAGCAAGTTGAAATGTTAGCAATTCTTCGAATACTAACCTATTTCTTGCTCTCGCCAAATTTTCCATTTTGCTTGGAAAGTGAATTTCTCTTACTGCTTGATCTAGTTCCATTAAATGATAATCTTTAGTTATATATTCTGGTAATGTTTCTTGTAATTTCGCATTTACCATCGAAAGTGCATTTTCAACAGCTTGTCTTATTGCTGAGTCTGGCAATCCTTTTGTAGTAGAATAAACGGGCACAATTTTACCTGTATTCTTGTTTTTTCCTTCCTCATCAAAAACAGGTGACGCCATTTCTATTTGCCCCAGTTTTTTAGTAACTTTTCCAAAAAATCTATATTTTTCATGTGCATGAATTACGTTTCTCATATAATCTTGATTAAACCACGTAATTAAACATCTACCAGTATCGTCCTGCACCATAACTTTTGAAACAGACATGTTTCTTCTTAATTTAAAAACGGTTGCAGCAGTTACCGTCACAGCCTCAATAAGAGCATCTTCTCCATCTTGAAGCTCCTCTATCTTTTTTATTTTTGTTCTATCCTCATACGTTCTCGGATAATAATTAATCAAATCTTCAACAGTATTTACACCAAGTAGGCTTAATAACTTTGCCCTACTCGGTCCAACACCCTTAATATATTGAACACTCTGTTTTAAATCAATCATAAGTACTTCCATTTCTTGCTTTGCAAATTCATTTTTAATTTATAACAAAAATTTCATTGAAACAATGATATCACAAACAAGTGTTTTTGTCTAGTTTTTATTATAAAAAATAATAGTTAAACTATTTCTAGCCTAACTACCTCTTTAAGAATATTTACTAACCAACTGACGCATAACTACCAATAAGTTAGTCATCGAACATAGCAATCTTTTCAAATTACTAATACTATGATACTATATTTTATGTCTAACGTCAATAATTTATACCTAAAATTTCTCACTAATCTTTTTTCTACTATCAAGATTTCAATTTTATTATATGAATAAAGTCAAACTATAGATAGCAAAGTAGAGCCTATTTTTAGTCTCTGTTTCTTCAGTTTATTAAATTATAAAATTACGTTTCTATCTAAATTTGCAATATTCTA
>ULQF01046046.1_pt1 | contig 11448 bp, 10 predicted proteins | sample 1954211 | NCBI WGS metagenome assembly ULQF01 (sample SAMEA4835648, study PRJEB28245) | human gut metagenome | biome: gut microbiome; material: fecal sample | place: Denmark | collected 2008 | reverse complement strand
ACCCATTTGGCATTGACCTTATATTTCTGTGCAATCTCCTCGGCGGTGTAATATTCGGTGATGTCAAAGTCCTCTTGGGGCATGATGCGTTCGTAAGGCTTGGTCTTCATCATCAGCTCGATGTCCGCACGGCGGATGAGCGACTTCTTCCCGCTTAGACGGGAGGCCCGCAGTTTAGATTCCTTGACCAGTTTATAGATGTATTGCCGAGTAACACCCATCAGCTTTGCGGCTTGGGCAAAAGAGAAGAAATCCTGCCCCTCGGCTGCTTGTCGAGGTTGCAATAATTCCTGTGATCGCTTCAACTGTCGCTTACGTTCCCTGATGCGTTCCTTGTAGCCAAGATTGGAACACTGGTGGCTACAATAACAGGTTGTTGTCTTTTGAGCTATAAATGGCTTTCCGCACCATTGACAAATCTTTCTTATTTCCATATTTTCCTCCTTTACATTGGGGATAATTTCTCCTTATTTCTCCCGAATTTTGTCAACACATGTAAACCATTGTCAACACACGTCAACTAATGCGTCACTGTGATATTTGGGCAAACCGTGAATTTCTGTCACGGTAGAAATATGTATGAAAAATATGGATAAAAACCGTTACTTCCAAATACGGTCTGGAAAGTATATAAAAACAAAAGTCGATGATATACAGCGACTTTATTCTAAATGATTATGGTTGGTTATGGCTGGTTACAAGCCATCACTTGCCGATGCAGAAATTCTTGAAAATATTGGAGAGGATTTCGTCGGTAGTGATTTCTCCGGTGATTTCTCCGAGGTGATGCATGGTTTCGCGTATGTCTTGAGAGAGTAAATCTCCGGGATAGTTTTCGGCAAGTCCTCTGCGTGCACGCCGTATAGATTCTTGTGCACGAACAAGGGCTTCATAATGACGTATATTCGTTACAATCGTATCGTTTTGTGCTTCTCCCGTATGTGCCAATGATGATAACGTCCTTTCCAAACCTGCTATATCTTCATCGTTTTTTGCGGATAACCGAAGTATATGTTTTTGCGGAATAGAAAAGGTTTCAAGTAAATTTCGCTTGTTCTCAATCTGCTCGGAGACGAGCAAATCAGTTTTATTGATAATGGCAAAAAGATGTTTTCCTTCACAACGAGGGACTATGAGATCGGCCAATTCGCGTAATTGCTCGTCAGACTGTGTTCCGTCAATCATCCACAATACAATATCAGCCTGCTCCAACTTACTGAACGTCCGTTCTATTCCCATGCTTTCGACAGTATCTTGTGTTTCCCGTATTCCAGCCGTATCGATAAACCTGAACGCAACACCTTGCAGATCGATAATATCTTCGACCGTATCCCGGGTCGTCCCGTGAATATCCGACACAAGGGCTCGTTCTTCCCGAAGGAGACGATTGAGGAGTGTCGATTTTCCAGCATTTGTCTCTCCGATGATAATCGTCGGTATTCCGTTTTTTATGGCATTTCCCCTGCTGAACGAATCGGCAAGACGGTTTATGACCTGCTCGATATGGTCGGCTAATGCAACAAGTTGAGTACGGTCAGCAAATTCGACATCTTCTTCGCTAAAATCCAATTCGAGTTCGATCAACGAAACAAACTTCAACAACCGAGCTCGCAAATCGGCCAATTCCCGACTGAACCCTCCCCGCATCTGATTCATAGCAACGCGATGCGATGCGGCGGAAGTCGAAGCTATAAGGTCGGCTACTGCTTCGGCCTGAGAAAGATCGAGGCGACCGTTGGCAAAAGCCCGTCGGGTAAATTCTCCGGGAGCAGCTCCGCGACATCCGCTATCGATAAGACGCTCGATAATGCGCCGAGCGATATAGGCCGAACCATGACACGATATTTCTACCGTATCTTCGCCCGTATAAGAATGCGGTGCCCTAAAAAGCGAAACCACAACCTCATCGAGCACCTCTCCTGCCCCGTCATAAATCTCCCCGTATGCGAGGGTATGCGAGGAACGGTGAGATAGGTCTCCACCTTTTCCTTTCGGGCGGAAAATCATATCTGTAACAGGTATAGCTTTTTTCCCGCTCACACGGATAACTGCTATTCCCCCTACTCCGGGCGGAGTAGAGACTGCACAGATAGTATCCTCGTCAAGGATTGAAACACAATGGTCAGAAATTCCAGTATTCGGTATCATATCGAGATTCTACAAAGTTTTCAATATCATCGGGAAGAACCGGGAAAAAATCGATTCCGGTAAGGATTTCCACGCTATCGATGGAAACGACATAATCTGCAAGAGGCAAACGCCGACGTTCAAACGTATTTTCAAAAACAAACCCGATACCCTGAGGCGGGTCGACGTAAGGCGATACTACCACTTTATAAAATGCTCTCGGCACTTTCACCTTATTGGGGCCTATTGTCGTATCATCAACAGAAACAAGCGGACCGCAAACGATAACAACAGCGCTATCTCTCCGAGCCCAATCGCGTATTTTCCCTTCGAGTCGATTCCAATCGCCCTGATTCAAAGACGGTGTCTGTGGACATATATTGGTAAGGTAAAACGACTCAGACATAGCCGTGGCACTCCACCTCATATCGGCGGCTGGTGCCATGTGCCCCCGGTCGAAACCACTACGCCGATAATCGGACAAACTGGCCTGTACTCCCCCTTTGAGTCCTTCGTCGGGACGGAAATCGTCCCGACGGGGAACACGGGCATTCAACTCACTCCTCAACAACTCATACGCCACCCAATTCGGCAAACGCCAGTCGTTATTGTAAGAGAGGGCATATCCGGCATAACAACGGACTTCATCGGCTCTATCATCGGTAAAAGGTGCAGGTATTTCCAGATTTTCATAATGTGCAGCGACATGGAAACGAGGCTTTTCTGTCCTGCTGCTTCCCGGGAATACCAACTCTATTTTTTCATCGAGCCACTCCTTGACCGAAAACGGCGTATCGAGATGTTTCTCTATCTGAGGCGCACGGTTATAAGCAACCCATAATATCAACACAAAAAAGAAGATTCCCCATAAAAGGGAAATCCATCGCCGGAAGGCGGGACGATTTCGTTTTTTGCGATTTACAGACATTCCGTTTTTTAACCATTCACGGGTACAAATGTACATATTTTTCTCCATTTTCGACGAATAGCCCCAAATAGGAGACTACCCTGTAAAAAAAACGGGCAAGCTCTTTTTTCTACACCCTCCTTTCACTATCTTTGTTTGTCATTTCGGTAAATCGTACTTTTCTCCTATTCCGGGAGAAAAGACCACCGGAATGCCAGCTTCATTATCAACCGAATTAATACCTTTACAAAAAACGCATTACAATGGAAAATCTCGTCAATCGTTTCCTCCACTATGTAAGTTTCGACACACAGTCGGACGAGCTGACCCATATGACACCCAGTACTCCGGGGCAAATGTTTTTCGCCCGGGAATTGGAGAAAGAGTTGCATCATATAGGACTCACCGAAATCTCACTCGATGAGAATGGATACTTGATGGCAACACTGCTGGCCAACTGCGACAAGAATTTACCTACCATAGGTTTCATCGCGCATCTCGATACCAGTCCCGACTGTTCGGGTCATAAAGTATCTCCCCGCATCGTCAAAAATTACGACGGGAAAGATATTGTGCTTTGCGCCGAAAACAATGTCGTATTAGATCCGGAAGAATTTCCCGAACTACTTCATTATACCGGACAAGACATCATCGTTACCGATGGAAAAACGCTGTTAGGGGCAGACGACAAAGCTGGTGTTGCCGAAATCATTTCGGCTATGGAATACCTCATCTCCCACCCCGAAATAAAACACGGGAAAATACGCATTGCCTTCACTCCCGACGAAGAAATAGGTCAAGGCGCCGACAAATTCGATGTAAAACGGTTCAACGCCGACTGGGCCTATACGATGGACGGCGGTGAAATAGGCGAACTCGAATATGAAAACTTCAATGCCGCTGTAGCCCGCATCACATTCAAGGGTCGCAACGTACACCCGGGATATGCCAAGCACAAAATGATCAATTCCTTGCGTGTGGCCATTCAATATGCCATCATGCTACCTCGCTGGGAAACACCCGAGCATACCGAAGGCTATGAAGGTTTTTACCACTTGATTTCGTGCGAAGGCAGCGTCGAGGAAACAACCCTCAGCTACATTATACGCGACCACGACCGCGATCGCTTCGAACGACGTAAAAAAGAATTCGAACACCTCGTACATAAAATCAACAAAGAATTCCCCGACTGCGCCAGTCTCGACATCAAAGACCAATACTACAACATGCGCGAAAAAATAGAGCCGGTCATGTATATCGTCGACCTTGCCGAAGAAGCCATGAAAAATGTCGGCGTAACTCCAGTGGTAGTTCCCGTCAGAGGTGGGACCGACGGCGCACGCCTCTCTTTCGAAGGATTGCCTTGTCCCAACATTTTCGCCGGAGGACATAATTTCCACGGACGTTACGAATTCGTACCCATACCATCAATGATAAAAGCCCGCGACGTAATCGTAGAAATCGCCCGCCTCGTAGCAGAGAAATAAGAAATTCTTCCCGGGAGGCCGGCACCGGTCTCCCGTTTTTACCTCCAAAAGCATTCGTCGGTTTTTATGAGAAAAAGCCTCATCGTACTTTTAGGACCTACCGGTGTAGGGAAAACGGAGCTCAGCCTGCGGCTGGCCGAGCACCTCTCCTGCCCTATCCTTTCAGCGGACAGCCGGCAACTTTACCGCGATATGGTCGTGGGGACAGCTGCTCCTACTCCGGAACAACTAGCACGGGTACAGCATTATTTTGTAGGCTCTCTGGCTCTGACCGATTATTACAGCGCCGCCTGCTACGAAGAGGAAGCCATAGCCCTTACAGAGAGGCTCTTTGCTTCACACGACACCTTATTGCTTACCGGCGGATCGATGATGTATATCGACGCCGTATGTAACGGTATCGATGAGATACCCACCATCAGTGATGAAATACGGCACGAAGTCATCGCCCAATACGAACAGAAAGGTCTTGATTCTTTACTCGAAGAATTACACCGGCTCGACCCCGTTTTTTATGAGCAGGTAGACCGGCAGAATCCAAAACGGATCATACATGCCGTCGAGATATGCCGCATGGCCGGTCAGCCGTACTCAGCACTGCGCACCAATGCGCGGAAGGAGCGCTCTTTCGACGTCGTGAAAGTAGGGCTTACCCGTCCGCGCGAAGAACTTTACGAACGTATAAACCGACGAGTCGATGAGATGATAGCCAACGGACTCGAAGCCGAAGCCCGAAAGCTCTATCTGTATCGGGCTCTCAACTCGCTCAATACGGTCGGGTACAAAGAGATGTTCGCCTACTTCGACGGAATATATGACCTGCCGACAGCCATCGAGAAAATAAAGCGCAACACGCGCGTCTATTCCCGCAAACAGATGACATGGTTTCGTCGCGATCCCTCCATCACATGGTTCACACCCGATGACGGAGCTAAAATCATGGCTTATATCGATAAAAGACTTTCCAAATAAAAAGGGAGGGCGACTTAAAATTAAGTCGCCCTCCCTTTTTATTTCTTCTGTTATTCTATCTCAAACGATCGGCCGAACGGACAAGTCGCTCGTCGGCACGAATGCGGCGATAAGCGATATAGTTGAGCACCAAAGCCACCACCGGCATAGATAATGCCGCCTGCAATTGTAGGCTCTCACCGTTGAGCGCAATATAAAGGTCATAAATATAAATACCCAAAACGACATAAAATGCAATAAGCAACAAAGCTGTAAAATTGCATACACGCATCTGCAACGGTCGGTTACGATACAGGAAAATACTTATCAAGGCCAACAAGGCAGACAATCCCAACACGATGGTCAGCGGCCACATTGTAAATAATAATTTCGAATCGGCCCCCGGCGTATAAGCCCCCATCGCCGAAAGAACCATCGGATCTTCGGGTGTAACTATCGTCGCCATAGGCATGAACATGCTCGTAATCACAAGAGCTGCGGCAAGAAGTAGATATACAGACTGCAAACGTTGTATCATAAGTTTATCGTTTTTTAGATTTAACGCCGAAGCGAGACTAAATGTTCGTGCTACTCAACAAACAATATTGAGTTTCTGCAACACGTCCCGTATTTTTTCGTATGTAGTAATGCGCGTAGGAACCAACGGCAGACGCAATTGATTCTGAATATATCCCATAGCATGGAGCAGACATTTCACTCCGGCCGGATTTCCGTCGACAAAAAGCAGGCTGAAAAGCTCGGTAAAACGGTGATGTATCGTCAACGCCGAAGCATAATCGCCGTTGAGCGCAAGACGCACCATACGACTGAATTCACGGGGAAAAGCATTCCCGATAACCGAAATGACACCCACCGCACCCAGTGTAATCAACGGAAACGTTATGCCGTCATCACCCGAAATAACCATGAAATCAGAGGGTTTGTTCTTGATGATGTCGTCCATCTGGGTAATATTTCCCGAAGCCTCCTTTATCGCCACGATATTATCGAAATCGCGAGCCAGACGCAAGGTCGTCTCGGCCGTCATATTCACACCGGTACGGCCGGGTACATTATAGAGGATAACCGGCAATTTAGTTGCCGAGGCTATTGCCTTATAATGTTGATAGATACCTTCCTGAGAGGGTTTATTGTAATAGGGAACGACCGAAAGTATAGCATCTATCCCATCGAAGTTTTGTGTTTTCAGATTCTCGACGATAGCATTCGTATTGTTACCGCCCAATCCCAAAACAATAGGGACGCGACCGTTTACTTTCTCAATGATAAATGCCCGTACCCGAGCTTTCTCGTCCTCGGTAAGCGTAGGTGTCTCGGCCGTAGTCCCCAATGCAACAAGATAATCTATGCCGTTTTGTATTTGATATTCGATAAGACGCGCCAACGCCGGGAAATCGATCGTTCCATCTTCATTGAACGGCGTGATGAGGGCAACGCCCATACCTTTTAAGTTGATTTGTGCCATATATAGTATCGTACCTATTTTTTCGGCGGTAAAATTACGAATTATTATTTTTCACTGCAATATTCTTCCAATAAAACAGTAAATTTCGGAGCAAGCCCTCAGCAGTAGCCTGTTCCGATTCCAGTTGTACCATAATGTCTGCCGGAGCAAGAGAATCTTTTTTCAAACCGAGACGCATAGGCGCGTTACTGGAAGCGACCAAATATGCGACCGGAAGATAATCGCTCAACGTCAAATCGACCAACACATCAGGCTTCAACGATTCAAATCGGCGACAGATTTCGGAACGAGGGCGGGTATTCCCCTGACAAAGATCTTCGAGAGATACCTCGACCGTATCGATACCCGGGAAAGATAGTCCGGTTTTCTGTAAAGCAAATGTAAAGTGATATAATACGATTTTCTTACCCTCACTCCCGATTACCCGCAATGCCTCCCCGACCTGTTGCGCACCTTGCATATCGGCCAAAACGACAATCGTCGAAGCCTCTCGGTAAGGGACAAACCGCTTCGCCCTTATTTTACGGCTTTTAGCGAACCTATGCCGTATCGATTTTTCGGTAAGATATTTCCACATAACAAAATCTGCTACTCCTCGGAAGCAATAAGTTGTAAAAACTCATCTTCCGAGATAATTTTTATTCCCAATTTCGTCGCTTTCTCCAACTTGGCCGGCCCCATATTTTCACCGGCCAGCAAATAGGTCGTCTTAGCCGATACCGAAGCTGTATTTTTCCCGCCGTGCTGTTCGATAAGCGTTTTATACTCATCTCGCGAATGTAGGGTAAACGTACCACTGATAACGACAGTTGCCCCTTGCAGACGGTCGGTACGGTCGGCCAGCCTTTCGGCCGAGAGCTCCATCTGCACACCGGCCTCTTTCAACCGCGCGATAAGCCGTGATGTAGAAGGATGAGCAAAATAAGCCCGGACACTACCGGCAATACGGGCTCCGATTTCATCGACCTGCATCAGTTCTTCTTCCGTAGCCGCTGCAAGACGATCGATACTGCCGAAGGCATTGGCCAATTTCTTGGCAACCGTCTCTCCGACAAATCGAATGCCAAGAGCAAAAAGTACCCGTTCGAAAGGAACGTTTCGAGAAAAAGCAATCGCTTCGACAATATTACGGGCAGACTTATCACCCAAACGTTCGAGCGACGCGATATCGCCCTCTTGCAACTCGTAAAGGTCGGCAACATCTCGCACCATTCCCAGACGGAAAAAGAGGTCTACCGTCTCAGTACCCAAACCATCGATATTCATAGCACGCCGACTGATAAAATGCTCGATACGACCCTTGATTTGCGGGGGACACGATTCATCGTTGGGGCAATACCATGCCGCTTCACCTTCGTAACGAATCAATGGTGTACCGCATTCGGGACAATGCGTGATAAAATGCACCTTCTCCCCTACCAATATACGGGCATCGGTATTGACCCCGGTAATCTTGGGTATGATCTCTCCCCCTTTCTCCACATAGACCCTATCTCCGATATGCAAGTCGAGCGATTGTATGATATCGTCGTTATGCAACGACGCCCGTTTTACGACCGTACCCGATAATTGCACAGGTTCGAGATTGGCGACCGGCGTAACCGCTCCCGTGCGCCCCACCTGATACGATACGGAATCGAGGCGTGTCTCCGCCCGCTCGGCCTGAAATTTATAAGCAATCGCCCATCGCGGAGATTTGGCCGTATACCCGAGAAATTTTTGCTGACGCAATGATGCGACTTTGAAGACGATACCGTCCGTAGCTACCGGTAATTTTTTCCGGTTTTCGTCCCAATAATCGATGAAGGCAAACATATCTTCGAGCGAACGACATCGCGTCATGGCTTCGGAAACTTTAAATCCCCACGTCCGTGCTGCGTGCAAATTTTCGAAATGATCGTCGGACGGTAAATTCTCGCCCAAAAGATAATAGAGATACGCATCGAGTTGTCGGGAAGCCACAATCGCCGAATTTTGCAGTTTCAACGTACCCGAAGCCGCATTGCGAGGATTGGCAAACAGCGGTTCTTCCTCGCGTTCGCGTTCGGCATTCAGTCTCTCAAAAACCGTCCACGGCATAAGTATTTCCCCCCGTATCTCGAAACGGTCGGGATAACCGTCGCCACGCAACACAAGAGGGACAGACCGTATGGTTTTCACATTTTCCGTTACATCATCTCCCTGCACCCCGTCGCCCCGGGTAACCGCCTGCGACAAACGTCCGTGTTCATAGGTAAGTGATATAGAAGTTCCGTCATATTTCAACTCCCCAATGACGGTAAAAGGCTCTTGCAACGACGTACTCACCCGCTCGTAAAAAGCGGCGACCTCTTCGCGAGTGTAGGTATTTCCCAAAGAAAGCATGGGGTAACGATGCTTCACCTGCGTGAAAGAACGGTTATGATCGTTCCCGACCCGACAGGTAGGAGAATTCGGATCGGCATACTCGGGGTACTGCTCTTCAAGCCGTTGCAATTCGGCCATCAACCGGTCGAATTCTCGGTCGTCTATTTTCGGTGCATTGAGAACATAATAATTGTAATTATGCTCGTCCAACTCTCTCCGTAATTGCCGTATGCGGGCTTCTGTCTCGTTCATGGTCGCATTTTTACATTGCAAAGATACCACAAAAAATAAGATACGGAAGAACGAAACATCAGAATATCTTCACAACGACCTCGGACCTATTTCTCAAAAAACCTACTGAATCGACCGATATAAAAAACCGGACGTCCATATATACCGGCCCAAAAACAGAATCCTCATCGGTGAGAAAGGCAGAATAAAATTTCATTCGGGAATAAGGACACCCTCCCGTCCCTGTCCAAAAAGTCTTATACCCGTTTATTGTCGTCGAACTTAGAAACTGAATTTCGCAGACAAATTTATCCGGTTTGCCTGATCTCCGTTTTTATCGAAATCCTTCCGCCAACCATGCAGATATTCCATTCCCAACTGTAAATCGGGAATAACATTCCAGAAAAGATTGGTAACGAGATATTGTCCGAGTTTGTATTGTCCGGGATTTACTATCCGATAATAATTTCCGGCATGAAGCATCGACTGGCTATATGTAGCTGACATGAAAATCTTTGGCGTGAAATTATATTGTACCCCGGCGTACCAACCCGACATAGGAAGGAGTTGCATTTTACCTACGTTATCGACATCGGGGACTATATCCACACTCAGATTGCTTATATCGTTTATCAAGCTCCCTATGCCTTTCCCGTAAGCATATTGGAGATATATTTGAAAGGGCTTTCCAATCGCAACAACAGAGGTAGCCTGCACACCCCATCCCGTCTGGCTATTGCTTTTATCATTAGCCAAGTCGGTATACGCTATATTCCTGTAAATTCCACTCAACCGGATATGACTCCTCCCCTTATTCCAACCGTACTGTACATAAGCGGGAACACTCGGGACGAGTTGATGGTCTACCGACGTATAACGATCGGTCGCCCCCTCGATACCGGGCATTTCCAATGCAATACCTACAGAAAAACCCTTTCCCAAAGTCCGTTCATAGCGTACAAGAGTGGTCCGATAGGATGTCATACCGCAAGGGCCTGCAAAATCGATGGTCGGAGGACCGGCCGCCAAATCCATAAAAGTTCCCGTATCATACCCAAACGTAATACCAAGAAACTGCACATAAGCATTTTGCAACTCAAATGTATTTCCATCGCCCCTCCAATTTCCGGCGGTATAGACAATAATATTCCCCCATTTACCGACCCGGCCCACCAATTTCAGAAAGAGCGTCGAGGTCGTTATATCCATCTGAAACTGGCTACGAGGTTTCCCCCCGGATATAAATGCTGGAAAAAAATCTATATCGTCCGAAATGCCGCCAAAGTCATATTCGACCACAGCCTGCACATATCCGCCTACACCCAAAGCCCACTTTCGCTTCCTGTCGGCCAACAAAAAACGAGGAATACCCGGATCATGAAAGTGCTGACGCTGAGTCTCTTTAAAGACGTTGACGATTTCGTCCTGACCGTTTTTATCCCGTGAAATAAGAATAACCGGCCCCGGTCCTTTTTCCCCGATCGAATCTTGTGCCTTGGAAGGCACGCCATACAATGCGATACAAAACAGCAAAAGAGAGGTTCTAAATATTAACTTCATATCTTTATCGGTAAAACATTTTTCTATCAACAAAACGCAATAAAAAAAGGTTTACGCATCTGAAACAGAACACGAAATACATCAAGAACAGAAAAATTGCAAAACATCGATACGGATTGTTTCCCTATTGACGAAAAACGGTTCAATTCAGACCCGATAATCTTCCAGATTTCACTTTTTTATAATATCTTTGCAAGAAGAAAATCAGAACGTCGAAATCATGCGCATCGATATTCTCACCGTCCTGCCCGAACTGTTGGAAGGACCTCTGAACCACTCGATTTTGAAGCGAGCCCAAAACAAGGGTCTTGTCGAAATTGTTGTCCATAATTTACGTGATTTTTCGACCGATA
>ULQF01092445.1_pt1 | contig 11490 bp, 9 predicted proteins | sample 1954211 | NCBI WGS metagenome assembly ULQF01 (sample SAMEA4835648, study PRJEB28245) | human gut metagenome | biome: gut microbiome; material: fecal sample | place: Denmark | collected 2008 | reverse complement strand
GGGATATATCCTGATTCGAGCAGCCAATTGACCACTTCGTCCAGAGTCCGGGTGTCGCTTACATCAAATTGTGCGGAGTTATCTTCCGGAAGTTCCGTTTCCGCATAGCCGCCTACGCTGGTGCGGGAGCCGCCGCTGATTTGTGAGATACCGAGTTCAAGTACTTTTTCGCGGGACTCCTGTGATTCACGTGTGGATATAATCATGCCGGTGTAAGGAACCGCTATCCGGATGACAGCAACAATCTTGCTGAATATATCATCGGAAATCGCATTGGGAAAATCCCCCGCATCGATGTCGTCCGCCGAACAGATGCGCGGTACGCTGATAGTGTGCGGACCCACACCGAAACGGGCTTCCAGATGTTCTGCGTGCATCAGTAATCCTACGAAGTCATAGCGATAGGTATTCAGTCCGAAGAGTACTCCCATTCCTACATCGTCTATGCCGCCTTCCATGGCGCGGTCCATTGCTTCGGTATGATAAGCATAGTTACTTTTCGGTCCGGTGGGGTGGAGAGCTTCGTAGTTCTTTTTGTGATAAGTTTCCTGAAATAGGATATACGTGCCGATGCCGGCATCTTTCAACCGGCGATAGTTCTCGACGGTAGTGGCGGCGATATTTACGTTTACACGGCGGATAGCCCCATTCTTGTGTCTGATACTATAAATGGTCCGGATGGATTCCAGTATATACTCCAGTGAGTTGAGAGTCGGATGTTCGCCGGCTTCAAGTGCCAGACGTTTATGCCCCATATCCTGCAAAGCGATTACTTCCTTGCGTATTTCTTCCTGCGTCAGTTTCTTGCGGACGATTGTTTTGTTCTTGGCATGATAAGGGCAATATACGCATCCGTTTACGCAATAGTTCGATAGGTAAAGCGGTGCGAACATAACGATACGGTTGCCGTAAAACTTCTGTTTGATTTCTTTGGCGAGATGGAAGATTCGTTCTATCAGGTCAGGTTGGTCGCATTCCAGCAGGGTAGCTGCTTCACGGTGCGTCAGTCCCTTGCAAAGAGCGGCTTTTTCGATCAGCTGTTCTATGAATGCGCGGTTGTCTTTGTGACTCCGTGCATATTCAAGAGTTTCCAGAATCTCTTCATGATGAATGAATTCTTCTGCTTGGGGTGAATCTACTTTATACATTTCTTTATTGTTTGTAATCGCCTCTGGAGAAGGAGATTTGATAACCGATCTTTTCCAGCTGCTGTTGCAATATGTTGAGTCCTTCCGCAGATTCCGCTCCGAGGGAGGCTTTGTTATTATACAGATTGTACTTTTTGCGTTCTTCCTGTGGCGACAAATTGGGCATGACAACATTGGCGCCTGCCAGTATTCCCTGTTCCCGGCCGTCGGGGGTGGGGGTAGCCAGTGCCGTAGTTGCCGGAATCAGCGCCGACGGATGCATCAGACGGAAGATGGATAATAAAAGGAGCGTCCGTTCCACGGTTCCGCTGGGGGACTGGGCAAAAGGTGTGTCGCGATGAGGCAGGAAGGGGCCGATACCAATCATTTCGGGGCGAAGCTGTTCGATAAACAGAATATCCTGAATCAGGTGTTCTATCGTCTGTCCCGGACTGCCGACCATTATTCCGGTGCCTGTCTGATAGCCGATGTCCTTTAAATCCCGTAAGCATTGCAGACGATGCTCGCATGACATACCGGCAGGGTGCAGTTGTTGATAATGTTCTTTGTCATAAGTCTCGTGACGCAGCAGATAGCGGTTGGCACCTGCCTGAAAGAAACGCTCGTATGCTTCCCGCGACTTTTCACCGAGTGACAGTGTTATGGCGCAATCGGGATAACTCCGGCGAATCGTTGAGACTATATCCTCTATCCGTTCCTCTGTCAGTGCGGGGTCTTCTCCTCCTTGCAGCACAAAGGTACGGAAGCCGAGTCCATACCCTTGTTTGCAGCAATTCAGTATATTTTCTGTGGATAACCGATAACGTTCCAAATTCGGATTCCCTTTCCGGATACCGCAGTAATAGCAGTTATTTTGACAACAGTTACTGACTTCAATCAGTCCGCGAATAAAAATCCGGTTTCCGAAATGACGGAGACTGACTTCTTGCGCCTGTTTATTGATATAGCGCAATGATTCTCCGTCACATTCGGTCAGCAGTTGCCGGAATTCTTCCGGTCGGAGTTTCCTTTCTTCTCGCAGTTTATCTATCCATTGTCTCATAGCTTTCTTTCCGCTTGAGCAGCTCTTGTGCTAATTGACGACGTCCTGAAACAATGTCGTTGTGCGTACTTGGTCCGGTGATACAGCCACCTTCGCAAGCCATCACTTCGATAAACTGTCCCGCTGCTTTTCCTGTTTTGGCACAGGCACGCAGCAAGGCTATATTTTTTTTGTTGATATCCGACACTTGGATAGCATTGATCTTGTCCGCTTCTTCTTTCAGATATGCTTTTACGGCTCCCATCACACCACCGGCTTGTGCAAAACCATGTGCTTCGCGGACGGAAGTATGCAGTATAGAGAAAGAATTCACCTGTTCCAGCTGAATGTCCATTCCATCCAAGATAGAACCTACTTCCTCGAATGTCAGGATATAGTCTACAGCATCGTCACGGCGTACCTCTTTTCGTTTGGCTACGCATGGACCGACAAATACAATCTTCGCATCCGGATGTTTCTCTTTGGCGATTCGTGCCGCATAATACATCGGTGATCCTGTGGTAGAAACGTACGGTTTCATTTCCGTCATGTGCTTTTCTACCAGTTCAATGTATGAAGGACAGCAGGAGGTAGTCATGAATTTCTGACCTTCTTCCAGTTTTTCCAGCAGTTCGTGTGCCTCGTTGCTGGTGGTCATCATGGCTCCTTCGGCTACTTCGATAATGTCGGTGAATCCTATTTCTTTAAAGGCGCCGTATACCTGTTCGATAGAAGTCTTGAACTGTCCGAGGATAGACGGAGCGATGATAGCTACCAACTTTTCTCCTTTCTTGATGTGTTGCAGTACATCAAAGGTCTGTGAAATCTCAAAGATAGCACCGAACGGGCAGGCATTCATACATTTTCCACAGTAGATGCACTTGCTTTCGTCAATATGTTCCACGCCATGCTCATCTTTGCTGATAGCTTTCACCGGGCAGGATTCTTCGCAAGGAACGGGGATATATACAATTGCGTGATAAGGACAACTCTTATGGCAGATACCGCAACTGACGCAAGTATCATGATCAATCATTGCCTGACCGTTTTTCTTGAAACGTATTGCATCCTTAGGGCAATTCATATAGCAGCTGCGTGCCACACATCCCCGGCAAAGATTGGTGATTTCATAATTAATCTGTACGCAGGAAGAACAGGCTTCGTCAATGACACACATGATATTTTCCTTACTTGGCTCTGGGCGGTTCAGTGCCATCTGTGCATATTCGGAGAGAGGAGTTACTTCGTCGTGTTCATCCGTCATATCCAGTCCCATCAGCGGGAAGGTCTTGTATCTCCATACAGCACGTTCTTTGTGTACGCAGCAACGCCCCAGCGGTTTTGATTTGCGCGGACTCAGCTCAATAGGGAGACGGTCAATTTTTTCTACTAACTGGTCGTTTTTCCAGAGTCTGACGAGATCAGCCAGCAATTTATGCCGGACAATCATAATATTATTAGTAAAAGCCATATAGTAATTAAAAGGGTTGTTAGTGGGTGCAAAGATAGTAACTAGTTTGCGGATAAACTAATAATCGTTAAATTGAATGTAGCAGATTGTTACATTAATATTTCCGGAAGGATAAAACAGCCTGTATGCAGGAGACTATTTTCCTCCGGTTGGTTAAATAAATTCAATATTTAAGGTTTTTGAAACATTCTTGTCAATTTTTTGTAGCGTTTCGGTGTTATCTTTGTGAAACATAAAATAAGAGAGGAGAAGAGATATGAGTAGCAGTATGTTGGAACAAAGAAGTCGCTTTGCGATGATCGGTGCATTGATGATCATCATCAGCCTGATGTTTTGGTATTATATGGGGAGTTCGCTGGTTAGTGCTACAAAGAAGTACATCGAACAGGTACAGACAATAGAGTTCACTTGCGAGTAAAAAACAGATATTTGTTTGTATAGAGCGATAGTTATCCGGCTAAAATCATTACTTTTGCCGCAAGCAAACCAAATAATGATGGAAGAGAAAGAGAAGGCCTGGAAAACAGTAAGTAGCAAATATCTGTTTCGCCGCCCGTGGTTGACAGTACGCTGCGAAGATATGCTATTGCCTAATGGAAACCGCATCCCTGAATATTATATTCTTGAATATCCTGATTGGGTAAACACGATAGCAATAACCAAAGACGGCAAATTTGTATTTGTCCGTCAGTATCGTCCTGGATTGGGACGTACCTCTTATGAACTCTGTGCCGGAGTTTGTGATAAAGAGGATGCTTCCCCATTAGTTTCCGCTCAGCGCGAACTGTGGGAGGAGACCGGATATGGAAAAGGAAACTGGCGGGAATACATGGTGATATCTGCCAATCCGAGTACGCATACCAACCTGACTCATTGCTTCCTAGCTACGGATGTCGAACCGATAGATCATCAACATCTGGAAGATACCGAAGATTTGTCTGTACATCTGCTGACTTTTGAAGAAGTGAAACAACTGCTGGAAAACAATGAGATCATGCAGTCACTCAACGCCGCCCCCTTATGGAAATATGTGGCTGAACATGCGGCAGACTTTGAACAGCAATCTGTCGAAAAGGTGGAATATGAAAAAACGGAAACCATCTCACACCGTATCAATGATTTGCTTTATTATCAGAACTCAATTTCACGGTCTTTGTCCCGTTTTCTGAAAGATGAAGAAGTAGAGACAGGAATTTATGAGATATTAAAAGATATTCTGGCTTTCTATCGGGCGGGACGTGCCTATATTTTCGAGACGGACGAAGAAAATCATTTTTATAACTGTACCTATGAAGTTGTAGCGGAAGGAGTAAAAGCGGAAATAAATGAATTGCAGGAAATTCCGGTAGACTTCATGCCGTGGTGGACATCACAGATATTGGGCAAGAAGCCTATTCTATTTGAAACATTAAAGCCGATGCCTGGAATGGGGCAGGGCGAATATGAGGTGTTGTCCCGTCAGGGAATCAAGGCTTTGATGGCGACTCCGTTGGTAGTCAATGATCATGTCTACGGATTTATGGGAGTAGATTTGGTCGATGGTTCCGCTTCATGGTCGGACGAAGATTATCGCTGGCTGTCTTCTTTGGCCAATGTAATCAGTATTTGTCTTGAACTGCGCAGGGCGAAAGAGAAAGTGATCTTTGAACAAGCAGCTTTGGCACGTAGTGAAAGACTCTTCAAAAATATCTTCACCAATATTCCTGCCGGGGTGGAGATTTATGATAAAGAGGGGAATCTGGTGGATTTGAATGAGAGGGATATGGATATTCTGGGAATTTCAGATAAGTCGGAGGTGATCGGACTCAATTTCTTTGAAAACCCGAATGTGGATGCCCAGATACTTGAGAGTATACGCAAGAGCAGTATTACGGATTTTCGTGCCCGTTATTCGTTCGAATGTGCCCGCCACACGGGATATTATCGTCCATTGAAAGCCGGTGTCATCGAACTTTATACAAAAGTCCGCAAATTATATGATAATCATGGTAACCTTACCGGATATATCCTTATCAATATGGATAATACGGAGCGTATTGATGCCTTGAAGCGTATTTCTGATTTTGAGAATCTGTTTCTTCTTATATCTGATTATGCCAAGGTGGGATATGCCAAACTCAATCTGCTGAATCGTCAGGGCTATGCCATCAAGCAATGGTTCAAGAATATGGGAGAGGATGAGAATACACCTCTTTCCGATGTAGTCGGTGTTTACTCCAAAATGCATCCGGATGACCGTTCCCGTATGCTTGCTTTTTTTGAAGAAGCAAAGAAAGGGAAAGCAAAAGCCTTCAAAGGTGAGATGCGTATTTTGCGTCCCGGTACGAAGAATGAATGGAACTGGGTGCGTACCAATGTAGTGCTGAATCTCTATGAGCCGGAAAAAGGCCAAGTGGAATTGATTGGAGTCAACTACGATATCACTGCCTTGAAAGAAACGGAAGCCAAACTGATAGAGGCAAAAGAGAAAGCCGAAGAATCCGACCGGTTGAAGTCTGCTTTCCTTGCCAATATGAGTCATGAGATACGCACTCCGCTGAATGCCATAGTTGGTTTTTCCAGCCTGATGGTGGATACGGAGGACATGGAGGAAAGACGGCAGTACATGGATATTGTGGAAGAAAACAATGACCTGTTATTACAATTGATTTCAGATATTCTTGACTTATCGAAGATTGAGGCGGGAACGTTCGATTTCACCGAACGTGAAGTGGACGTAAATCTGCTTTGTGAAGATATTGTTCTCGCTATGAGAATGAAGGCCAGACCGAACGTGGAAATCCTTTTTGACCGCCATCTGCCGGAATGAATGTCGCATCATGAGTGACCGCAATCGTTTACATCAGGTTATTTCCAACTTTGTAAACAATGCGCTTAAATTCACGGAAGAAGGAAATATACGGGTAGGCTATGATCAGCTTGATGAGGCTCATCTGTGTTTCTACGTTGCCGATACAGGCATAGGTATTGAGCCGGAAATGCAGAACGAGATTTTTGAGCGTTTCGTCAAACTGAATTCCTTTGTACATGGCACAGGACTCGGGCTTTCCATTTGCCGCAGCATTGTGGAACAACTGGGTGGCGAGATTGGCGTAGATAGTGAACCGGAGAAAGGTTCTTGTTTCTGGTTTACCCTGCCGATAAAGGAAAGTTGTTCTTCCTTTGTGCGGTTAGTCCGTGCAGCTCTTTCTGATAAAGACTGTTTAGAGTGCCGGCATGGGGGCACTGACATTTTTTAAGATGTCGCTTTGAGCAAGATAGCTGCTATTATTGGCATAGATAAACATAACACTGCCATCTTTAATTGTATTAATGATGGGCTTGGCTAGTTTTGTCGGGAGGGCAGGACATCCCAGACTTCTCCCCAAACGTCCCGAGGCGGCTACTGTCGGATTGGCGTATGAAGCCCCGTGCACGACGATGGAACGTTCTTTAGCTTTGTCATTGATTCCTTTTTCGAGTCCGTTTAGGATGAGTGAATAGCCGTTTCCGCCTTGGTAAGTGTTTTCAGTGAGATAAAATCCCAATGAACTTTTATAAGAGCCGTTTTGGTTGGAGAAAGAAGTGGCATAATTCTCTCCGCTGTTTCGTCCGTGTGAGACTACTGATGAATACAGCAGTTGTTTCTTCTCCATATCGAAGACAAAAAAACGTTTTTCGGTAGACGGCTTTGAGAAGTCAATCAGCGTCAGAATCGGTTTACTCTTCTCCTTGATGCGGTTGTAACCGGCGACAGCCTGACGGAATGCAATGAAATTGACAATTCCACCCAACTCCATTTCTTCAAAGAGCTGTTCGCCGGCAGCTAATTCGGACACAGGAGTCGGAAAGTCAGATGCAGGAACGGCCATTGTGTCGACTGAAACATGGCTGAATGGAATGAAAAGGAATGATAAAAATAATATAACTTTCTGAAGCATAGGGTTTAAGCTTGAAATAAAATCGCGGTAAAGATAGGGATTTTTATTCCAAAACAAAAATAATCGTCTCATTAACAGGTGCCCAGTCGAAAATAAATTTGGCATGGGAAGTTGCGTTCCGTACACACATATGTGATCGGGGAGTGGTTCCCAGTGACCAGCTATATTCTATCTGTGTCTTTCGGGGCTCATTGACAGGTACTCCGTGAATGTAGGCCCCGTCCGTGAAGCGGCTGGCGTAAGGCGCATAACCTCCTGTCTCTTTCGAGCCGTCTTTCAGAAATATCATTTTCACCTTCTTTTCCTGCAGTACGAACATTCCTAAAGGGGTTTCCTGCGCATACGGCGGTCGGTGAAGTCCGGTAGTAGAAGGGTTCATACTGCGTACTACCCATTTCCCTTTTTCCGTGCGTTCCAGTGCGGTAATATTCTGATTATGGCGGTCCACAAAGATGGCTTTATTGAAAACCACCGTATCTCCGATCACTTTGACATACTTTTTAGGAATCATCCATTCGCCTTCTGTAAATATCGGTTCTGCTTTGACAAAGTTTTCTCCGTCTTCGATGAAACGCGTCAGTTCACCATCCTGCCCGTAGCGTTCGGGGGTTACCGTATCCGTCAGCAGATAAAGCGGGACAGACTGGTATCGTTCTACCCCAAGCGTGTCCGCTACCCGTCCGTAGGCATTTCTTTTGAAGTTTTTCACCAATGGAGCTTCACCGTTTCTGTTCTTGTAATTCTGGAGGATAGCCCATTGAGACGGCTGTATTTGTATATTTTCGAGCAAAGCAAGCTGTTCCTTTATTTTCTCCCATTGGAAACTGCGGGTCGTATCTTTATAAGGATATGTATCTTCCAGCGTGTACTTATCATACAGCAGCTCTTTGGTGATTTGAATTTCTTCCGGAGTAATCTTTTTGACGACGGGTTCTGCCACAGTTTTCGCAATTGTATCCTGTGCCAGCGAATCGACCTGCAAAGTTTTATCAGAAGATTTTTGTCCTGTACGTGAAGTGCAGGAACAGAGTACGCAAAAAGCGATGGATATGCCAAAACTTATTTTATTCATATAATCTATACAGTTCATCTTGGGGTTCGTTTACGAATATACGTTATTATAAGGAATAATCCGCTTCTATTGTTTAAAAAGTGTGGAACAAATATGCTTTTTTGCCATTAATAACCTGTTGTCAGTCATTTTGTCAGTCAATTTCTGCCAAACAATCATTATTTTGCTTTGGCATACTTTTCGCAACTGATTTAGCGTCTTCTTCAAGAAGAGGACAAATCATGAATATAATGTATAACAAATAAAATCAAAAAAAAGAACTATGAACATTAAACCATTAGCAGACAGAGTGCTTATCCTCCCTGCACCTGCAGAAGAAAAAACAATTGGTGGTATCATTATTCCTGATACAGCAAAAGAAAAACCTTTGAAGGGTGAAGTTGTGGCAGTTGGTCACGGAACGAAAGACGAAGAAATGGTATTGAAAGTAGGCGATACAGTTCTTTATGGCAAGTATGCCGGAACAGAACTTGAAGTAGAAGGCACTAAATACCTTATCATGCGTCAGAGCGATGTTCTCGCTATCCTGGGTTAATTCAAAATTCTAAATTTATCATATTAAAATAAATAAGATATCATTATGGCAAAAGAAATATTATTCAATATCGATGCCCGCGACCAATTGAAAAAAGGTGTCGATGCATTGGCAAATGCAGTAAAAGTAACTCTTGGCCCGAAAGGACGTAACGTTATCATTGAGAAGAAATTCGGTGCTCCGCACATCACAAAAGACGGTGTGACAGTAGCAAAGGAGATCGAATTGGCAGACGCTTACCAAAATACCGGTGCGCAACTGGTGAAAGAAGTCGCTTCTAAGACTGGTGACGATGCAGGTGACGGTACAACTACTGCAACTGTTTTGGCTCAGGCTATCGTAGCTGAAGGTTTGAAGAATGTGACTGCCGGTGCAAGCCCGATGGATATCAAACGTGGTATTGACAAGGCTGTTGCCAAAGTGGTAGAATCAATCAAGGCACAAGCTGAAACTGTAGGTGACAACTACGACAAGATCGAACAGGTTGCTACTGTATCTGCTAACAATGATCCGGTAATCGGTAAATTGATTGCTGACGCTATGCGCAAAGTTTCTAAGGACGGTGTAATCACTATCGAAGAAGCTAAAGGTACTGACACTACTATCGGTGTAGTAGAAGGTATGCAGTTCGACCGCGGTTATCTGTCTGCTTATTTCGTTACTAATACGGAAAAGATGGAATGTGAGATGGAGAAACCTTACATTCTGATCTACGACAAGAAGATTTCTAATCTGAAAGATTTCTTGCCTATCCTCGAACCGGCTGTTCAGACAGGTCGTCCTCTGTTGGTTATCGCAGAAGATGTGGATAGCGAAGCGTTGACTACATTGGTAGTAAACCGTCTGCGTTCTCAGCTGAAGATTTGTGCTGTGAAGGCTCCGGGCTTCGGCGACCGTCGTAAAGAAATGCTGGAAGATATCGCTATCCTGACAGGTGGTGTGGTAATCAGCGAGGAAAAAGGTCTGAAACTGGAACAGGCTACAATCGAAATGCTCGGTACTGCTGACAAGGTAACAGTATCTAAAGATTATACAACAATCGTAAACGGTGCCGGTGTGAAAGAAAACATCAAGGAACGTTGCGATCAGATCAAGGCTCAGATCGTTGCTACTAAATCAGATTACGACCGTGAGAAATTGCAGGAACGTCTGGCTAAATTGTCAGGTGGTGTAGCAGTTCTCTATGTAGGTGCTGCTTCTGAAGTAGAAATGAAAGAAAAGAAAGACCGTGTAGACGATGCATTGCGTGCAACTCGTGCTGCTATCGAAGAAGGTATCATTCCGGGTGGTGGCGTTGCTTACATCCGTGCTATCGATTCTCTTGAAGGCATGAAGGGGGACAATGCGGATGAAACAACAGGTATCGGTATTATCAAACGTGCTATCGAAGAACCGCTTCGCGAAATTGTTGCCAATGCAGGCAAGGAAGGTGCGGTAGTTGTTCAGAAAGTACGTGAAGGTAAAGGTGACTTCGGTTATAATGCCCGCACGGATGTTTACGAAAATCTACATGCTGCCGGTGTAGTAGATCCTGCTAAAGTAGCTCGTGTGGCTCTTGAAAATGCAGCTTCTATCGCAGGTATGTTCCTGACTACAGAATGTGTGATCGTGGAAAAGAAAGAAGATAAACCAGAAATGCCGATGGGCGCTCCGGGAATGGGCGGCATGGGCGGAATGATGTAATTCTTCCTTTCCGGACATAAAAATAAGGTATGGAACCGCTTTCCCTGTGGGGGAGGCGGTTCTTTTTTTACGTAATGAATTATTTAGCTTCGTTTATAATATTCTTCGCTTTCCTTTCATAAAGCAATGCTTTGGATATCCAAAAGCTATGCTTTATGGTTGCTAAAGCATAGCTTTAAGCTGTCATACGGGAGATGTTATAAATATTATTTTCACCTTCACTTTACCTTCGAAATCCTTTATTTATCGGCGATATCGGGTGAAGGACTAGTTATTCACTCTTTGAACTGAAAAGGACATTCGTTCATGAAAGTATCATTCATTTTGCTATAAGCTAATTTATTTTTGCTATAATGATATTTGCATTAGCTATAACCTTAATGGAAAGATGCTAAGAGATTATTTTTTCTTCTCAATGTTTGTTTTAAACATCCTATTGATTGTATGTAAATGAGTGGTCGATTGTATCTGACTTGTCTGAAGAGAGAGGTGAAGGTACCTCCTTTCACCGCTATCATTGATGAATAAAGGGTTTCAAAGAAAAGGTGAAGGGTGAAGCCCTTGTTTGATCATTCTAAACTCTCCTCCTTCCTGAAGGAGGGGAATTTAGTTACTTTTGACACATCTTCTTTCTATAACT
>ULQF01038104.1_pt1 | contig 11495 bp, 8 predicted proteins | sample 1954211 | NCBI WGS metagenome assembly ULQF01 (sample SAMEA4835648, study PRJEB28245) | human gut metagenome | biome: gut microbiome; material: fecal sample | place: Denmark | collected 2008 | reverse complement strand
TTGCCAGCCAAGGAGAAGACAGCAGACCACGTCCGATCATGATACCTTTCAAACGGGGAAAACGTCCGGTTAACGAACGAATATCCGGCAAAGTCCGGATGTCTCCATTATAGAAAAGCGGAAGCGTGCATGAATCATAAAATCGGGAAAAGGCACTCAGGTCAGTCTTTCCTTTATATTGCTGCGTACCGATCCTGGGATGCAATGTGAGATGTGTGAGGGGCAATCCGTTCAAAAAAGGAAGAAGCGCTTGCGCCTCCTCAGGAGAATCCCAACCTAACCGCAGTTTGACCGAGAATTGTATCTCTGGGAATTCAAAAATCGTTTCCAACAACACTTTTACCTCATCCGGATAAGGCAGGATACCCGCTCCCCGATGTTGTCGTACCTGCATCGGGAAAGGACAACCCAAATTAATATCAGCACGTCGGTACCCCGATTCACGAAACAAACCGGCAATCCGGCGGAACTCTTCGGGCGAAGCTGCGATCATCTGGGGAACAAGTGAGGCGGATGCGTTTGCTTCCGGTGCAAGATCCCGCAATTCCTTATTACGAAAGCCATCCTTTTCGAGACGGACGAACGGAGTGTAATAGGTATCGACTCCCCCAAATACTCGTGCATGCGCTTCCCTGTAGACCAAGTCGGTATATCCCTGCAAAGGAGCGAGATGAATAGCATATGGGACCATCATTCCGGAAACATTTCAATGAAAAGTGAATGAAGACATGCTTTGGCCGCTTCGAAATCCTGTTCCGCCCCCAACTCTTTTTCAAGCGAGGTGACTCCCTTATCTTTAAAGCCACAAGGATTGATCAGGGAGAAGTAATCCAAGTTCGTATTTATATTCAAGGCAAAGCCGTGCATGGTGACGAAACGGCTACTTTTCACACCGATCGCACAAATCTTACGGGCTTTACCCGGCACATCAGGATCGATCCACACACCTGTAGCTCCCGCGAGCCGTTCCCCTTTAATGCCATAGATAGCTAAAAAGCGGATAATGGTTTCTTCCAGCCTGTCGATATATTGCTTGAGTCCCAACTTCCAGGTATCGAGATCGAAGACCGGATATCCGGTGATTTGTCCGGGACCGTGATACGTGATATCCCCTCCCCGGTTGATATGGTAGAAAGAGACACCCCGCTGCACAAGCAGTTCTTCTGGGATCAGTAGGTTGGTGTCCTTACCACTTTTTCCAATAGTCAGTACCGGCTGATGTTCGCAGAAGAACAACCGGTTTTCCCCGGTCCTGCCTTGCGCTTTCGCTTCCAACAAGGCGTTGAAAGCAGCCGTCTGGCGTTCCAGTGCCTTCTCATATTCGATACGTCCGAGATCGTGATATATAAAATGACTCATATGATTATCGTTCTTATGTAAATATTCTTTTCGAGCAGATATACCGTCGTATCGGATTCCGCCCGGAGCTTCTTACGTTTACGCACTTTCCTGCTACCGGATTCAGGGTCGGAGTCACCACTGTCATACCCCATTTTGATCTTAAGCAGTTTCCCCATCAGCGACATGATCTTCGTCTGCCGTTTCAGCATATAAGGAGAAGGCTTTGCAGAATTGAACTTGCGGGGATTCGGCAAGGTCGCAGCGATCAAAGCCGCTTCCGCCTTTGTCAGTTTATAGGCCGGCTTTTTGAAATGAGCCTGTGCGACTGCTTCAGCACCATAAATACCGTCTCCCATTTCGATCGAGTTCAGATAAACTTCCATGATACGTTCTTTCCCCCAAATCCATTCGATCAGGACGGTGAAATAAGCCTCGATGCCTTTGCGCAAATAAGTCCTTCCGGGCCAGAGAAACACGTTCTTGGCAGTCTGTTGCGAGATAGTGCTCGCACCTCGTACACGTTTGCCTTTTTCGGCATCGGCACGGGCTTTCTGAATCTGTATCATATCGAAACCGTCATGGTCGAGAAAAAGATTGTCTTCCGAAGCCACGACCGCCTGTGCCAATGGCTGGGCAATTTGCTTCAAAGGCATCCATTTGTGTTCTAGTTTGATGGGCTTGCTATCCCGAACCTGTTCGTAGACGCGGATGAACATCAGCGGAGTGTAATAAACAGGTATGAACTTATATGCCACCACAGCCAACAAACTAGAAACAAACAGGAACAGCAACAAGTTCCGGCTTCCTATCAGTATTTTTTTCAGTATGCGCATCGATTCTTGTCTTTTCGAACGGCAAACTTACGGATTTATTTCCAATATTGTTCCATCTGCTCTAGTGTCCTACCCTTTGTTTCGGGAACGAATTTCCAGATAAATAGGGCAGCCAGAACTCCCATGACACCATAAACCCAGTAGGCCATGCCATGATTGAACGTATCGGTCAGATACTGGTTCTTATCGAGCATCGGGAAAGTCCAGGAGACAAGGAAATTGGCAATCCACTGCCCGGCAACGGCAATACTCATAACAGTCGAACGGATCGTATTCGGGAAAATCTCTGCCAGCAATACCCAACAGACCGGCCCCCACGACATCGCGAAACCAGCCGTGTACACCAACATGCAAACCAACGAGCCGATACCGACGGAGTGCGTATAGAAAGTCGTCCCCAAGATCATCATCGAAACGGCCATGACCAATGCCCCGATAATCATAAGCGGACGGCGTCCGAACCGGTCGACCGTAAAGATAGCCAGTACGGTAAAAGAGAGGTTCACAGCTCCTACCACGATCTGCTGCAACAAAGCGGCATCGGTGGCGGCCCCCATTGTCTTAAATATCTCCGGCGCATAATACAACACGACATTGATCCCGACAAACTGCTGGAAACCGGACAGAAGGACACCGACAAATATGATCAGTATACCGAACGAACGCACCGGAAAGATCAAAGACACAAAAAAACTACCGATCAAAGCGATCTCCAAAGCACTCGTATTACCAGCCAATTCCAACGCTCCGTACAAAAGCAGAAACAGCACCAGCCACATCCCCATAAATAAGAAGTAAGGACGCATGGAAGGTTCCTGTTTCCTGAAACTTTCTTTTATTTCAACCAGTTCGGGTGCCGCTTTTTCTTTTCCCATCAAGCGATCCAGTACGGACAGCGCCTTATCTGTTTTACCGCGCATCACCAAATAACGGGGCGTTTCCGGCACAAACATCAGAAGGACCAGAAAAAGTAAAGCCGGGACGATCTCGGACGCGAACATCCAACGCCAGCCGATCGTATGCAACCAGACGGCATCTCCCTGCAACGCGATACTGTAATTCACAAAATAGACGACAAGCATACCGAAAATAATCGCGAACTGATTCCATGACACCAGATTTCCTCGTTTCTCCGCCGGGGCCATCTCGGCAATATACATCGGGGAAACCATAGAAGCCAAACCGACTCCTACTCCTCCGACAATCCGGTAAAACACAAAAAGGTACATGAATGTGTGATCTCCGCTACCAGGCATCCCGACAAACAGTTCCGGCCATGCCGAACCGATTGCCGACAGCAAAAACAGGATGGCAGCCAACACAAGCGTAGGTTTCCGTCCATACCGCTGGCTGATCCAACCGGCAAAAGAAGCACCTAAGATACAACCGATCAGGGCACTGCTTACAACGAATCCTTCAAGCGCATTTGCCTGATCCAATGGTAGCCCGAAAGGTTCGATAAAGAATTTACGCAGCGATTCAACCGTCCCGGATATCACCGCTGTATCATATCCGAATAATAATCCCCCCAATGTCGCCACGAGGGTAATTCCAAAAATGTAATAGTTGTTGTTTTTCACGATAGAGATTCATATAGGTAAATAATGTTTTATCCGTTACTTTTGGTTTGATTCAAAAGTAACGGATAAAACATTATTTATATGTTATTAAATGTACTGGTTGATAATCATCTCATACAATTCCTGTTTCCCGCTGATCTGCTTCGGTTCGCCAGAGGCAAGAGCGATTGTACGCAGGTCTTCGAGGAGAAGTTTACCTTCTTCGAACTTCCTACCGTCACCCTGGTCGAAACTGGCGTAACGTTCGGCACGCATTTTCTTGTAATCGGAATGTTCCAGGATATCGGCAGCGGCCATCAAGGCACGGGCAAAAGAATCCATACCGCTGATATGAGCCAGGAAGATATCATCCAGATCGGTCGAGTTACGACGTGTCTTGGCATCAAAGTTCGTGCCTCCGGTAGTCAAGCCGCCTGCTTCGAGGATAACCAGCCAAGCCTGTGTCAGTTCGTAGATGTCAACCGGGAACTGGTCTGTATCCCAACCATTCTGATAATCACCGCGATTGGCATCGATACTGCACAGCATACCGGCATCGGCGGCAGCCTGAAGTTCATGTTCGAATGTATGTCCGGCTAATGTAGCATGGTTCACTTCGATATTAATGGCAAAATCCTTGTCGAGACCATAATGGCGCAGGAAGCCGATAACCGTTTCCGTATCCACGTCATACTGATGTTTTGTCGGTTCCATCGGTTTAGGCTCTACCAGGAAAGTACCTTTGAACCCGTTCTTGCGGGCATAATCACGTGCCATCGTCAGCATCATGGCAAGATGTTCCTTTTCGCGTTTCATGTTGGTGTTCAACAAGCTCATATATCCTTCACGTCCGCCCCAGAACACATAGTTTTCGCCACCCAAGGCAATACAAGCATCGATCGCGTTTTTGATCTGCGTGCCGGCACAAGCCACAGCAGGGAAATAAGGATTTGTAGCCGCCCCGTTCATATAACGTTTATGCCCGAACACATTGGCGGTAGACCACAACAGCTTCTTCCCTGTCGCTTCCTGATGCTGTTTGGCATATTCAACCATCGTATGCAGGTCTTTTTCAAATTCGGCCAACGTCGGTGCTTCATCTACGACATCCACATCGTGGAAACAATAGTAAGGTATGTTACATTTCGTCATAAATTCGAAAGCGGCATCCATCTTATACTTGGCACGGGAAATACGGTCTGCGCCCGCATTCCAAGGAAATGTCTTCGTTCCGCCACCGAACTGGTCGGCTCCCTCCGCACATAATGTATGCCAATAGGCCATAGCGAAACGCAGGTGGTCTTTCAGAGTTTTACCCATTACGACCTTGTTTTCATCATAATAATGAAAAGCCATCGGATTTTTTGACTCGCGTCCTTCAAATTCTATTTTTCCAATTCCCGGAAAAAATTCTTTTTCACCTTTAAAGTAATTCATGATAATAAGTATTTTATTGATTATACAATGCTTTCGTTTATTACGCCAATGCTTTCTCCAACCGTTCTTTCCAGACCTCGAAAGCCCCGCAGTATTTATCCGCTTTCAGTCCGTCCGGCTCTATCACATTGATCTTTTTCAGGGAAGCAAACGCCTCTTCCGCCGACGCATAGATGCCGGCCCCGATACCGGCGCCTTTGGCAGCCCCGACAGCCCCGTTCGTATCGTAAAGTTCGATCACCGTTCCTGTCACACCAGCCAACGCATCCCGGAAAATAGGGCTTAGGAACAGATTGGCATTACCGGCACGGATCACCCCGATATCGATCCCCATCTCATTCATGATATCCATGCCATATTTGAAAGAGAAGACGATCCCTTCCTGTGCGGCACGAGCGATATGAGCTTTATTATGAATGTTGAAATTCAGCCCGTGAATGGAGCAATCCACCTGCTTGTTCTGTAACATACGCTCCGCACCGTTCCCGAAAGGCAGAATCGAGAGGCCCTCCGAACCGATCGGAACAGTCGCCGCCAGCTCGTTCAAAGCAGGATAGCTTATACCTGCCGGGGCCACATTCCGCTTCACCCATGAATTGAGGATTCCCACACCGTTAATACACAGCAGGACACCCAAGCGCGTCCGGTCGGCCGAATGATTCACATGCGCAAACGTGTTCACCCGGGACAGCGTGTCGTAGTTCACCTTGCCGTTCACACCGTACACGACCCCCGACGTACCGCCCGTAGCGGCTATCTCGCCCGGATTCAGGACATTTAGCGACAACGCATTGTTGGGTTGGTCACCGGCCCGATAGGTAACCGGCGTACCCTTCTTCAAACCCAACTCCGAAGCGACCGATCCGAGCAATTCCCCCTGCACACCGAAAGTCGGACGGATATCCGGAACCAGTTCCTTGCTGAACCCGAAATAGTCCATCAGATCTTCAGAAACGCTGTTATTCCGGAAATCCCAGAAAATTCCTTCCGAAAGGCCTGAAACAGTCGTGACAATATCGCCCGTCATGCGCATGGCAATAAAGTCGCCAGGCAACATGAATTTATGCACCTGTCCGAATATCTGCGGTTCATACTCTTTTACCCATGCCAATTTGGAAGCCGTAAAGTTTCCGGGAGAATTCAAAAGATGTGCCAGGCATTGCTTTTCGCCGATCGACTTGAAAGCGCGATCCCCATAAGACACCGCACGACTGTCGCACCAGATCACCGACGGACGCAGCACCTGCATCTTCCTGTCCACCAATACGAGCCCATGCATCTGGTACGAGATGCCGATCGCATCTATCTCCGTTCCCTTGATGCCCGCCTTCGCGATCGCACCCTTTATCGCTTCTTTCAGATACATCCACCAGTCATCCGGATTCTGCTCCGCCCATCCGGGACGCACGGCTTTGATCGCCGCCTCTTCTTTCGGATAAAAATCAGAGGCAAGCGTCAACCCCGTATCTTTATCGACAATAGAAGCCTTCACCGAAGAACTTCCAATATCACAACCTAATAAACACATACTATATCATATCTTATTAAACTTCGAATGCAACTTGTTATATTTCACCTTATCGAACCGGTAATAGCGGGCTGCCCGATGATTCACTCCCGTTTCCACTTCATCCGTCTGCACGACATATTCCATCGCCGTCATCTTTTTATGGAAATTGCGTACATCTATCGTCTTATTATAAATGATCTCAAAAATGCGCCGCAACTGATAGGCCGTAAACTTTGACGGAAGATAATCGAAAACGATACCCGGTTCGACATCCACCCACCGCCGTATCTCTTCGCCGGCAGCTTCAACAATTTCCTTATGGTCGAATGGCAGATGTGGCAATTCATTTATAGGTGCCCAGATAAGGGTATCGGACATCTCCCCCATCGTCATTTTCTTCCCGAACTTACACAACGCCAGATAAGCGACCGTCACGATTCGTGTGATTTTCATTTTGGAAGCATTTTCCAGCCATTGCACATCCTCTTTATTCTTGGTACGGGCAGGAGAGCCGAAACTGCGGAACTGTTTCAAGGCTACACGTTTCAGACCTGTCGCTTCGTTCAAGACACGATAAGCGGCCGTATCCAGATCTTCACTCTCATAAATCAGGCTTCCCGGCAATTTGTAGTGTTTCTCGTTACTACCGGCAACTTGTCTTTCGACGAGCAACACGCACAGTTTATCTTCGTTTGTCCCAAGCAATACGCAATCGACCGAAACGTGCGGATAAAACATTTCATGCTTATTTTCCTGTGTTTCCATAATATCCCAATAAAGATTCTCCGCAAATATAAGGTTAAAACGACATACGACATAATGTAATTCGAACAATATCTACTCAAAAGGCTAAAAAGCCCGTTATTTAACATACATTATCACTCACAGAAAAAGGAACTGTATCAAACCTGAATTTTAATGCGATTATCCGGAAAGGGAAGAAACTTCTAACATTTATTTAATACATTTGTTATTAAAAAAAGACGTACTATGGATATCAAACATCTACAGTTCTCATTCCGAATGTACTGGGCGAATATGAAGGGCTTGCTGAACATGGTGGCCGAAGGGATCATACTCGTCGCCTCTCTCGCCTCCCTCTTCATCCTGGTCTATCAGTTCGGATTCAAATATTCGGCCCATGTCACCCATATGTTGGAAACCAGCCGGGTTTATCTCCTGCTGGCTTTCTTTACCGGGATATCGCTCCGGTATATTTTGAAATTCAAAGAGATCATACAAGAGAAAATGTTATACCTGGATATCGGCATTTATTTTTTCCTCTTTGCCGTGCTATCGGGCAAAGTATTCTTCAAAGAAGCCATCCACCAGTCGCTGCCCTACCTCGGTTTCCTCACGGAACCGCTGTTCGTTTATTTCCTCCTGCTGTTGCTGAGCGCCATCCATTTGTCGCGGCAGACATTCACGCTGTTACAAAGCCATATCAAGCCGTCCCTCCTGTTCCTGCTGAGTTTCGTGTTCGTCATCCTTGTCGGTTCGGGATTGCTGATGTTGCCAAACGCCACGGTGCACGGGATTCATTTCGTAGATGCCCTGTTCATCTCGACCACCTCCGTCTGTGTGACCGGACTGACGACAGTCGATGTGGCAACGACATTCACGCATACAGGACATATCATCATCATGTTTCTTATCCAGATCGGCGGTATAGGAGTCATGACCTTCACCAGCTTTTTTGCCCTTTCTTTCATGGGGCATTCATCTTTCACCAGCAAGCTCGTTCTGAAAGACATGCTGAACGAAGACCGGGTGAACGGGCTGTTCCGGGTGATCCTTAACATCCTGTTCGTGACACTGTTTATCGAAGGCGTAGGGGCCTACCTGATTTATCTGGATATAAAGGGAGGGCTGCCGGGAGGCACGCAGGAAGAAGTGTTCTACGCTGTGTTTCATGCCATTTCGGCTTTCTGCAATGCTGGGATCTCGACGCTGAGCGGAAACATGTATGACCCGCTGGTCGCCCAAAAATACAACCTGCATGTCTGGATCGCCCTGCTCATCGTATTCGGCGGGCTAGGTTTCCCGATTGTTTTCAACTACCTGAAGCTGTTACGACATCTGCTTGTCAATACATTCAAGATCGTAATCGGACAGCAGAAGCATTATATCCATACCCCCAGAATTATCAATATCAACACGTACATCGTGATGATCAGCACGTTGGTATTGCTTGCCGGCGGTAAATTTTTCTACTATCTGCTGGAAATGGACAATACGCTCGCCGGATTGCCGTTCAGAGGGCAGCTTGCCAATGCATTCCTGGGAGCCGTCACCCCGCGTACGGCCGGATTCTGCGTCGCGGATATGGGGACGCTGGCCACCGGGACGCTCATGCTGACGCTGATCCTGATGATAATAGGCGCCGCTCCCATGTCTACCGGCGGCGGTTTGAAAGTAACGACCGTCTGTGTCGCCCTGCTGACCGCGCACAACGCCGCCCGTGGGAAAGAGAATGTGGAAATCCGCAAACGTGAAATATCACCGGAAACCATACGCAGAGCTTTCGCCACAATCGTTTTCTATTTCTGCTGGCTGGGGGCGGCCGTCTGGATATTGTCCATTACCGAAAAAGACGTATCGGTCTTCACCTTGACCTTCGAAGTCGTGTCGGCACTCAGCACGGTAGGGTTAAGTTTGAACTTCAGCCCGTTACTGAGCATTTCGGGAAAACTGGTCATCATCTTCACCATGCTGGTCGGACGTATCGGCATACTGGCCTTCTTTATCAGTTTCTACAAGGAATACAAAAAGAAGAATTACACCTATCCACAGGAAAATATATTAATGTAACATAAAGAATACAATATGAAATATTTAGTAATCGGATTAGGAAACCTGGGACGCGCCATCGCCGAAAGCCTGACACGCATCGGCAATGAAGTGATCGGCGTAGATATCAACCCGCACAAGACCGAAGCGGTCAAACACACCATATCCGGAGCAATCAGCCTCGACACGACGGACAAAGACGCCTTGAACACGCTACCACTGAACGAGATGGATGCCATCTTCGTCACCTTCGGCAAGGACTTCGGGACCTCCATACAGACTGTAGCCCTGCTAAAGAACTTAGATGTGAACAAACTGATCGTACGAGGGATTTCTCCCATCCACGAGGCAGTGATCCGTTCGATCGGTGTAGCGGAGATCATCACTCCGGAAGATGATTTCGCCGGTATGTACGCATCCCAATCCTTACTTGGGGAACTCTTCAAACAATGGTACAGAGTGACGGACACACACCATCTCTACAAGATAAAAGCACCTGTCACCTTTGTCGGACAGACCCTGCAGACCATAGACATAGAAGAGAATTTCGGAGTGCGCCTTGTCGGCATCGAACGCCCCAAGACAGAACGCAACCTGATCGGGTTAAAACAAACCCAATACTCCGTCATCGACAAAATCACCGGAGACCTGAGAGTCGAAGAAGGTGATCTGCTCATCCTTTTCGGCAAGATGGAAGTGTTGCACAGGCTGGCAGATATCTGACGCCGGTTTATTCTTTCTGAGGTATCTTGGAAACCAAAACCTTATCTATACGGGCGCCGTCCATATCGACGATCTCGAATTCGAAGTTCAACCAGCTCAATTTCTCACCGGTCTTCGGAACCCGTTCCAGAATCTCCAGGATCAGGCCGCTGAGCGTATTATAGTCATGCTCGGCATACAAATCTTCCATGTCGAAATATTCAAGGAAGTCATAGAAGTTGTACTGCCCGTCCACCAGCCAGGTCCCGTCGGACCGCTCGACGATCTCGGCCTCTTCCCCCACATCGGGAACCTGCCCGATCAGACCTTCCATGATATCTTTCAAGGTGACGATCCCCTGGATGCCTCCGAACTCGTCCGTGACGATGCCATATTTCACACGTGCCTGCTTGAACTGTTCCAACGCATTATACACACTCTGGTTTTCCGGCATAAACTCCGCCGGACGAATCACCTGCGACAAAGAGAAATCCGGCTCGTCGATACGGCCGAACAAGTCTTTCAGATAGACGACGCCTTTGATATCGTCAAATTTTCCGGCAGCAACCGGATAGATGTTGAAAAGATTTTCCTGGACTTTCTCGCGTATCTGCTCGATACTGTCCGTCAGGTCCAACCAGACAAGCTCGCTGCGGTGTGTCATGATAGAACCGACATTACGGTCGCCCAGATTGAACACGCGTTCCACGATGTCCTGCTCGACTTCCTGCACTTCGCCGACATCAAAGCCTTCTTTGACAATCGCCTTGATCTCCTCCTCCGTCACCTTGTTTTCTTCAGTCGCATCGGTTCCGATCAGTCTGACGGTCAACGCCGTACTCTTGGATAACAGCCACACGAAAGGCGAGGCGACCAGCGAAAGGAAATTCATCGGTTTGGCAACGAGCATCGACACACGCTCAGCATAGCCCATACCGATACGTTTGGGGACCAGCTCGCCCATAATCAACGTCAGATAAGTGACGATCACGACAATAGTGGTTTTGGAAACCCCCAACGCATAAGGTTCCAGAAAAGGAATGCGGCGGACATGCTCGGCCAGGTCATAGGCAAAAGCCTCGCCCGAATACAAACCGGTCAGAATACCGATAAGCGTAATCCCGATCTGGATGGTAGAGAGAAACCGGTCCGGTTCGTTTGCCAGCTTCAAAGCAGTCTTGGCAGATTTGTTACCACGTTTTGCTTCCAGCTCAAGACGAGCCTTACGAGCTGACACCAAAGCAATTTCCGACATAGAAAGAAGGCCGTTCAATAAGATAAGACCGATAATAATAAATATTTCCATTTGCTATATACACAGCG
>ULQF01031493.1_pt1 | contig 11502 bp, 10 predicted proteins | sample 1954211 | NCBI WGS metagenome assembly ULQF01 (sample SAMEA4835648, study PRJEB28245) | human gut metagenome | biome: gut microbiome; material: fecal sample | place: Denmark | collected 2008 | reverse complement strand
GCGAACCACTTCATAGATCAGGATGGAAGAGGCGACCGATACGTTCAGCGAACCGATCGTACCGAACTGCGGGATCTTCACCATGCAGTCGCAGATACGAAGATTATCCATCGAAACTCCCGTATCTTCGGCTCCCATCACGATCGCCACAGGTCCGTCATATTTGATAGCCGTATAATTCTCATAGGCTTTTTCACTGGCTGCATAGACTTTTACTCCTGACGCCTGTAAGAAACGGATGGCCTCCGTAATGCTTTTTTCCTTGCAGACAGGCAATACATGGAGCGCACCGGCCGAGGTCTTAATCGCATCGGCATTCACCGTTACGCTGCCCTTTGAAGGAATCACGATCGCATCCACACCGGCACATTCGCAGGTACGGGCAATCGCACCGAAGTTACGGACATCCGTAACCCCATCCAACAACACGATAAACGGATTCTTTCCCTGTTCATACACAAACGGAATAATATTCTCCAGCCGCTCGTACGTGATAGCCGGGATAAAGGCTATTACCCCCTGATGATTCTTACGTGTCAAACGGTCGAGACGTTCGGCAGGCACACGTTGTACAGGTATGTCACGTCCTTTCAGAACTTCAAACAATTCACGAGACAAGTCTCCCTGCAGTTCACGTTTCACCAATATTTTATCAATCTCCTTATCGGCCTGGATTGCCTCGATCACGGCACGGATGCCGAACACCATTTCGTTTTCTTTCATTATTCTATATCTTTTCCATTTTCATCACCGGACTATTTCGATTTTTCCCGGCTTTATGCGGACAAAGATACAAAAGATTTACGCTTTTATTATATACTCTCGTATATATTAGCTATTGCTTTTCAGCTTATGCCGTGACGATGAATAAGCCCGGATCAAGAATAAAATACCAGTAATAATCAAAGCAGATGAAAGTCCGGTATAAAATACCGAAATAAAGGAGTTGGGAAGCAATTGGAAATGACGGATCGTAACACCGAAAGTAATCATAAAGATCATCACGATCCAGCCTTTCACATCAAAAAATGAAAAAGGACAGTTCTTTTCCCCTTTCTGGGAAATCCGCTCGGAATGTTTAACAAACAAACGGCGGAAGACAAACTGGAAGAAAAGCAGGAAAACAACAATTGCCTCTCCGACTTTAAACAGCCAGTAATGGGCATCGTTCAACCACGTGATGATGCCGATCCTTAAGATATTGATGCCAGCTATGATCCAAACGCATCCGGCTATCAAAAGCAGGGTGCGCCGGTTTACTCTAAATTCCATTATCAGATACTTTTCTCTATGCTCCGCCTGTCACTCGTACGTTGGCGGCTATTCGTGCGATCCTTGTCGGAGCGTTTGTCCTTATCGTAATGCCTGTCTTTATCCCGATCCGGACGTTTCTTCTCATATTTGTCCTTATCGTGCTTATTCTTGTGATGATCGGAACCGGGACGGCCTCCCTGATGGCTCGGACGATCGTATTTACCGGGCTTCCACTGCCCATTGTCATGATGTGGACGGCCATTGTTATGATGTGGTTGAGGACGATCATATTTACCGGGATACCATTTGCCGTCGTCGAAACGGTCAAACCATCTATTGTTTGTATATTCCCATTGGCAATGCCAATAATGATCTTCATAACGATGGCACGCATTGGACGGACGGTAGTGCGGATAATGCGGATTATTGTACCAACCTCTCCAGTCATGGATGCGTGTCGGTGCCTCACGGACGAAACGCACATACAAACGAAACTGCGAAGGCGAAAGGATACGCTGTAATTTCCGGTCCCGTTCCATACGCAACTTATATATCTTCCGGGCAGACTGATCCCAATAGCGATAATGCTTGCGTGCTTCACGCTCGATCTTCTCTCCGTACCGATGAATGATCTTATGATACTCGGCAGCTTGACGGTTCGTCATGCGGATTGCCTGTTCCATCCAGAGGCAGTTCTGGCAATGGGGTTCATTCCATCCGAAACTGATCCAAAATTGTGCATATCCCTGCAAGCTGCAAAAAAGGATCGCTATTAATAGAATACTCAATTTCTTCATGTCTCTCAATTTTAAATTAGCATTTACACTATGTTGCTATTATGACCGGATCGCGATGAAAAGGTTTAAATCTTTGATTTCAACAGCTCTTTCGCATTTGCAATAGAAGCACTGGTCAACGAAGCACCGCTCAGCATACGCGCAATCTCTTTTACACGCTCTTCTTTATTCATTTTCCTGATACGGGTTACGGTCCTTTCATCCGTATCCTCCTTATAAACAAAATAATGGTCTTTCCCTTTTGCTGCGATCTGGGGGAGATGGGTAATGGCAAAAACCTGCATCTTCGTACCTAGTTCCTGCATGATATCCCCCATTTTATCGGCTATATCCCCGGAACCCCCCGTATCCACTTCATCAAAGATAATGGCAGGCAACGCCGTAAATCCGGCAATCATCGCCTTGATACATAACATCAGGCGGGAGATTTCGCCTCCGGATGCCGTCTGGGCCACCGGTTGCAGTTCCGCACTCTTATTGGCGGAAAACATAAACCGGATTTCATCCATTCCATCGCTTTCCGGTTCCTGTTTAGGTACGAAATCGATCGCAAATCGCGTATTCGGCATGCCTAACGGGACAACCATTTCTACCAATTGGGAAGCGATGGCTTTCGAGGCGATCTTACGCTGCTCGCTCAATACGGCTGCCTGTTGAAGCAGTTCCTGGTGAGAGACTTCCAACTGCTTTTTCAACGATTCGATCTGTTCATCAAAAGAATCGATCTCCTTCAGCTGCTTATTATATTTATCCAGCAACTCCATCAGCTCTTCGACTTTGGAAACCCGGTGTTTCTGTTCCAAGGTGTATAACGTATTAAGACGTTCGTTCACCCAATCCAAGCGCTCAGGATTAAATTCTATGTCCTCCTTCAGGACTTCCGTTTCGGAAGCCAGGTCGTTCATATCGATATAGGCAGAACGCAGACGCTCGGCTATTTCTTTCGCTTTCGGATAATAACGTTCCAGACTGTCTGCGGTGGAAAGGGCCTCTTTTATCAGTTGGACAGCTCCTTGTTCCTCCCCGTCCAGCAATCGGGTTATCTTATAAAGAGAACCTTTTATCTCTTCGGCATGGGAAAGGGTTTCCAGCTCCTGTTCCAGTTCTTCCTGTTCACCGGCAACCAAACCGGCATCGGCCAACTGCTCCAACTGAAAACGTACATAGTCTTCCTCCTGCTTGGTCTGGAGAGCCTTTTCGGTCAACTCTTTCAGTTCCTTTTTCAGAGACTGGTATCGGCTGTATTCCTTTCGGTAAAGAATCAACAGGATATCATTTTCGGCCATTACATCGATTACTTTCAGCTGAAACCGGTTATCTCCCAACAAAAGATTCTGGTGCTGCGAATGGATATCGATCAGCCGGCTTCCCAGTTCCTTCACTACAGAAAGCGGGACAGGCGAATCGTTTACAAAAGCACGGGATTTACCTGATGCAAACAATTCCCGGCGAAGAATGCAAATCTCCGCATCATACTCCAAGTCATTCGTAAGAAAAAATTCTTCCAATTTATATCGGGAGACATCAAAGACTGCTTCTATCACACACTTTTCAGAACCGTTCTTAATGCTCTTTCCATCCGCACGCTGTCCCAAGACCAGGGATAGGGCCCCCAATATAATAGACTTTCCTGCACCCGTCTCGCCGGTTATCACAGAAAAACCTTTATCAAACTTAATGTCCAAGCTGTCTATCAGAACAAAGTTCCGTATAAATAAAGACTTCAGCATAGCTATTCCAGATTACTTTTTAAGCGATTCCATACGCGTCGTGAGAGCAGGATACAGATTGGACAACATTTTATAACCTTCCTGCTTTTCCTGCGTAGTTGCTTTCGAATAGATCAAAACGACTTCATCCAGTTTGGAATCAGCGAACATCTGAAGCAACGGAGATGTCGGCCGGGCACTTTTCACCTGTTCCAGAACCGGAAGCAGACCGATTATAGTCGTACGTCCACGATCCGGATTTGCAGCCATTTCATCGAGCCCCTTACGATGATAATTATACCACATGTCCCGGAACAATTCCGAAGTATTGTCCGTCAGAGCCGTTGCCAAAGCATGGCGGTTACGGTCGTTTTCAAAAGCTTTCCATCCTGTCCATGTAGGTTGCGCCTGTGCCAGGCTCACAATCTGCATGGCCTGTTCGAAGAAAGCAGTGCCACCTTTCGGAGAAAAACTGTCGAAATCCAGTCCGAGGATCGTATAGATATAAAAAACAACCGTTGCAATCAGATTGCTGTTCAATGTATTTTCCGTATATTCCAACGGTTCGAATTCGGTATAGTCGAAAGAGAGTTCCGTATCACGATAATTCAGCAACGTAGTCGTATAGCTGGAATTATATACCGGACGGCGGGCCTGCACCTGTATCTCTCCTTTAAAACTATTGTCCGATACCATTTCGTTGATGATGAGAGTCATGGAACAGTCGATACGTTCGTTCATGGCAAAAGTAGCATCCGTCCACTTTTTGTTATTGACGAAATCATTCAATGCATCCTGCAAGGTTTTGAATACCTGTTTATTCGTACTCTGTACCTTATCACTGTTTATAGTGATGCGGGCATTCAACTCCTGCGCCTTACCTATAAAGGGAGCAGCTCCCAACAAGCATATGCATAACAATTTCTTAATCATTCTCATTTTAATAATGTTGCCAATTTATTTACAATATCAACGGCCACCTCCTGTTTGCTCTTCAACGGATAAGCAATCGTCTCGCCTTCCTTGTCGATGATCGTGATCTTATTCGTGTCGCAACGGAAACCGGCACCTGCATCCTTTAAAGAATTCAACACAATAAAATCGAGGTTTTTCCGCTTCATCTTTCCTTCCGCATGGGCCATTTCATCATTTGTTTCCAATGCGAAACCTGCCAAGATCTGGTTTTCACGCTTGATCGCCCCTAACGAGGCTGCGATGTCCTTATTCGGAACCAGACGGAGCGACATTTCTCCTTTCGTTTCCCTCTTGATCTTTTCGCTTGCCTGCTCATCCGGGCGATAATCCGCCACAGCGGCACAAAGGATACCGGCATCCGCCTCCGGAAAAGCAGTTATGGCCGCCTGATACATCTCTTCGGCCGACTCGACATCGATCCGTTTGATATTCGGATGAACTACCGTCAAAGACACCGGTCCTGCGATCAATGTCACTTCCGCTCCCTGCTCCGCACACGCTTCCGCCAATGCAAACCCCATCTTTCCAGAAGAATAGTTACCTATAAAACGCACAGGATCTATCTTTTCATATGTCGGACCGGCTGTTATTACAATCTTTTTTTTTTCAAGTCGGGTTTGGGAAGCGAAGAAATTTTCCAGGACCGCCACGATCTTATCAGGTTCTTCCATACGCCCCTTACCCACCAGATGACTGGCAAGTTCCCCTTCGGCAGGTTCGATAATACGGTTGCCGAACAAACGGAGCCGGTCTAAGTTCTGCCTTGTGGAAGGATGTGCGAACATATCCAAATCCATCGCCGGAGCGACAAAAACCGGAGCTTTGCATGACAAGTATGTCGTGACCAACATATTGTCAGCAATGCCATTCGCCATCTTTCCGATCGTCGAAGCAGTAGCCGGTGCTACCAGCATGGCATCAGCCCAGAGACCAAGATCGACATGGCTGTTCCACGTGCCGTCGCGATTCGAGAAAAACTCGCTGATCACCGGATGGCTGCTCAACGTGGATAATGTAAGCGGCGTAATGAATTCCTTTCCCGCAGGGGTAATGACAACTTGCACCTCCGCCCCTTTCTTCACGAGGGCACGGATAATATAGGCGGCTTTATAGGCAGCGATGCTCCCTGTTATCCCCAATATGATATGTTTACCTTTCAGCATTTTATTCGATATGTAGTACCCCTCTTTTAAAACATAAGTGTTTTGATTTTAAAACATAGGTGTTTTGAAAACGAAACATATATGTTTTGAAAGAGAAGTTCCTTGTTCCATGTTTTATTACAAGCGTAACGCTATTATCTCACGCGCCACACGGCTATCTATATTGTGATGTTCACCCAATTTCCACCCCTGTTTGTCCACAGGAGCGGCAAGGGCATCCAAATCCTTTTCTGCAATGCCACATTCACCGAGGCGCGTTTTCAGTCCCATCCGGCGGAAGAAATCCTCGCAGGAGACGATTGCCTTACGCGCCCTTTCCTCTTCCGTTCCATCCGTAATACCAAAAACAACTTCCCCCATACGAGCCAGTTTGACCTGCTTCTCCTTAAACATATAGGTCATGACACCCGGCAAGAGAATCGCCAGTGTTTGTGCATGATCCAGGCCGAACTGCGCCGTTAGCGCGTACCCCATGCGGTGGGAAGACCAGTCCTGCGGAACCCCCTGCCCGATCCAGACATTCAACGCATTGGTTGCCGCCCACATCAGGTTGGCACGGATATCATAATCGTTCGGATTGTCCAAAACCTTTAACCCCTCTTCATGAATGACACGCATCAGTCCTTCCGAGAAGGCATCCTGCACTTTTGCATTGACCGGATAAGTCAAATACTGCTCCACTACATGGATAAAAGAGTCGACCACCCCGTTTGCCACCTGACGCGCAGGGAGCGAATAGGTCACTTCCGGGTCCAGTACGGAGAATTTCGGGAATACCAGCGGACTGGCGAAATTCAGTTTCTCACAAGTCGATACACGGGAGATGACCGAACGTTCGTTCATCTCCGAACCGGTCGCGGCCAATGTAAGCACCGTACCCAAAGGCAGGGCATTCTTTATCTCGCCGCCTTTCGAAAAGATATCCCACGGATCGCCTTCGAAACCGACAGATACCGCGATGAACTTCGTAGCGTCGATCACCGAACCTCCGCCTACGGCCAACAAAAAATCGATCTTCTTCTCTTTGACGACCTCCACGGCCTTCATGCAGGTTTCGTAATGCGGATTTGCTTCGATTCCCGGAAACTCGGTCACTTCAAATCCTTCCAACGCCTTCGTCACCTGGCCATAGATGCCGTTTTTCTTTATGCTACCGCCGCCATACACCATCAGCACTTTACTTCCTGCCGGGACCAAAGCGGACAAACGGGCTATGGAACCTTTGCCGAAAACAACCTTTACAGGGTTACAAAACTCAAAATTATTCATGGTCCTTATTTCGAATTAAAACCTCTCAATTTTATCTCAGTCAGTATTTTCTTGGTGTTCAGAGGGAAATCACCATTCATAATCCAGGAATAATATCCGGGATCGTTCTTCAGTACTTCCTCAACCAAGCGGCCTTTATATTTACCGAAGTTTATCACTTCTTCCCCTTTGTCGTTATATACCATACGTCCGGCAAAGTCCACATTATTCGTATAGCTCGAATATTGGGAAAGGAAATTAATGTCATTCTGCAACTCCGGATACCGGTCCAACTGCGCTTTCAACACTTCATAAGTCGCCATCGTATCGGCCTCCGCCGTATGGGCGTTTTCAAGGCTCTTGTCACAGTAGAACTTATAAGCGGCCGCAAGCGTACGCTGTTCCATCTTATGAAAAATGGTCTGTACGTCTACAAACTTGCGTTTGTTCAAATCAATATCGACACCTGCACGCAGAAATTCTTCTGCCAACAAAGGGATATCAAAGCGATTGGAATTATATCCTGCCAAATCACACCCCTCTATCTGGGCTGCCAACGATTTGGCTATTTCTTTAAAGGTAGGACAGTCTTTTACGTCTTCGTCGGTGATGCCGTGAATAGCGGTCGACTCCGGTGGAATGGGCATTTCCGGATTGATCCGTCTCGTTTTAGATTCTTCTTTTCCATTCGGGTAAACCTTGACAAAAGAGATTTCCACGATACGGTCTTTGACAATATTAATACCCGTCGTCTCCAAGTCGAAGAAGACTAACGGATTTTTCAGGTTTAACTGCATTTCTTATATTTTAATCATTCAACATCATAGGCATCAGCAGCATCAGCAAATCCTCGTTTTCTTCGTTTTCAGAAGGAACGATCAGACCGGCACGCGAAGGATCAGCCAATTCGAGTATCACCTCTTCCGAATTGATGTTGCTTAGTATTTCAATCAGATAAGTTGCCTTGAAACCGATGCTTAATTCGGTTCCGTCAAAACTGCAAACAATTTTCTCTTCTGCGGAAGTAGAAAAATCGATGTCCTGTGCGGAAACAAGCATTTCGTTCTCCTTCAGCTGCAACTTGACAAGGCTGCTGGCCGGATTGGAGAAAACGGAAACACGCTTCAAGGCATTCAGGAAAGAGATACGGTCGATTGTCACCTTGAAAGGATTTTCCTGCGGGATCACACTGTTGTAATTCGGATAACGACCTTCGATCAGGCGGCATACCATTTCGAAATTAACACAGTTGATATAGGCATTGTTATCATCAAACTTGATGCTGACCATCTCCCCTTCCTTTGATAAAAGGCCTTTCAACAGGTTCGCGGGCTTCTTCGGCAAGATGAAAGAAGCTCTTTCCGGTGATTTTACCGAAAGATTGCGCAGACGCACCAGCTTATGACCGTCGGAAGCCACGAATGTCAAATCGTCCGTGTGAATATCGAAATAGATACCGTTCATTACCGGACGGAGCTCGTCGTCAGCCGTTGCAAACAACGAACGGCTGATACCGTTCAACAACATCTGCGCGTCCATCATGATAGAGATTGCATTCTCATTCAGAGGTTTCTGCTGCGGGTATGTATCTCCCTTCTGTCCGATAAAATTATATTTACCATTCTGGAAATGGATAAAGATTTCCAGGTTATCGTCGTTAATATCAAAAGTCAGCGGCTGTTCGGGCAACTCCTTCAACGGGTCGAGCAAGATTTTTGCCGAAACCGCGAAAAGTCCGCTTCCTTGTGCATTCATCACGTCAACGGATGTAACCAGACGTGTTTCAGCATCCGAAGCTGTTATAGTAAGTTTATTACCTTCCAGGTTGAAAAGGAAACTGTCCAGGATCGGTAATGAATTCTTAGAAGCAATAACTTTGCTAATAGATTGCAAACGTGATAACAGCGCTGTGCTGGATACATCAAATCTCATGGTTCTTAATTATTAATTTGTTTCTATTTATTATTTATCAACGTGTTGTAGGTTCGATTCACAGACTGCTCCCAATCGGACAGCTGCAGATTCGCCCACACAAAAGTATGAAAATATTCCATATAACCACCCGAATGAAGACAAAAAAAGAGGTCCTTCCCGCTATGGAAAAGGACCTCTCTTCGTATCTTGATATTACGCTCCGTTATTTAGCGAAATAATCTTTAACAGCTTCGTTAGGAATCATTTCTTCCTGGAAGATGTAAGCACCAGTCTTCGGGGACTTAACCATCTTGATTACTTTAGAGTAGGTACGACCGTCACCTTTCTTAAATGTTGCAACCGCTTTTTTTGCCATTGTTTAATCTCCTCTTACTTAATTTCTTTGTGTAACGTCATCTTCTTCAGGATAGGATTATACTTCATCAGCTCCAATCTCTGAGTTGTATTCTTTCTGTTCTTTGTTGTAATATAACGAGATGTACCCGGCATACCACTTTCTTTGTGCTCGGTGCATTCAAGAATCACCTGAACTCTGTTACCTTTTGCTTTCTTTGCCATTTCTTATTTCCTCCTCAAATTAAGCGTTTAAATAACCTTTTTCAGCAGCTTTCTTAATTGCTGCATCCAAACCAAGTTTATTGATAGTACGCAAGCCAGCGGCTGAAATATTCAGGCTAACCCAACAATCTTGTTCTACCCAGTAGAACTTTTTAGTAAACAGGTTCACATCAAACTTACGTTTCGTTCTTCTCTTAGAGTGAGAAACGTTGTTGCCAACCATTGCTTTTTTTCCGGTAATTTGACAAATTTTCGACATTGCTAATTTTACTTTTTAATATTACGAAATTAAGTCAACTCCTGCTATGTGTCTTCCCTTTTTGAACTGCATCACGAACAAAAACAAAGATTCTAATAGAGTTTCTCTTCTTTTACGGGGCACAAAGGTACAAATTATTTTGATTCACACACAAGAAATCTACAAATAAATCAACACTTTCTGCTATTTTTCCTTAATTTATTCTGTATAAAGGCGTCAAGACCCGCTGCCGCATAGATTGTTATCGCAAACAAATAAGGATAATGATAACGGGAAGTGATCACGAACAAAACCGTTACTGCTGTGCCTAAAACAGGGATCAGAAGATAGATATTCCGCTCTCGTAACAGATCGCGCCGGTTCGTCCAAACGTAATAAAAGAATAGTAAAAGCACCGTGTAATAGACAATGCTTTTCAACGCCAGGGAAACGATTAACTCCATCATCTTCATATTATTACCCTCCACCTTTGAAAGAACTACTCTAAATCCCATATCCGGCTTTACACGCTCCGTCCAGGTATCTTCACAATACAAAGCAGCCAACTTGAAGGGCAGTTGGGAAACATACTTAAACGGATGCTCCGATATCCAGCGGACTGACGCACGCTTCAGCAGGCTGTCCCGCTCCATGTAGGTATAATCTCCGGGAGGAAGGCAAATATAATTGTCCGGATCATCGAAGCCGTTAAAATTGACTAAACCGTTTGCTTCATCAAAAGAACTCATCGCTAAATTATAGCCTCCGGACACCGCTTGATAGACAAAATGGCCGGTTCTCTCCTTCGCACTCCGCCCGATCAGGAAAACAGTCAAGACAAGCGGCAGGGCCAATGCTGCATAAGACTGCCACCGGCGCTTTTGCACGATGAAAAGGAGCAAAATCACGAATAAAAAGACAATCGCCAGAGGACGAAACCAGTTAGCCACAGCGATCAGCACGCCGGCGACAGCCACAGGAAACAGCCGGCGAACGTTGCATAGCAGCAGGGCTGTCAATAGTAGGAAAGTAAAAGGCAAATCAGTCAATACAGCTATCGGAGCATATAGGTTCGAAAAAATCAACATATATAAAATAGCAGCGTAATACCCCGTTTTATTCGAAAACATCCGTCCGGCCAACTTCCGTATTTCAAATACCATTGCAATATTCATCAATAAATTCAGCAACCGGACAAAGGAGAAAGATCCGCAAAGATGATAGATCCCGATCAAAAGGTTTACATACCCCGGACCGAAAATAAAATCCTCATATTGGTTATGCACGTCCGGATACCAAGTGCCCCTCGCGATGCATTCCGAAGCCAGCTTCACATAAGCCTGGGCATCATCGTGGTTGGGCATATTCCAGTATTTTATTACCAGGCAAACCTGCAGGATCACCCATATGACAAACATGATCCGAAAAACGACCGGTATTTTTTTTCCTATCATTTCTTTAGCTTTTTTTGGGAGACAAAGATACAGCCTTTTCACCGGTAATCCGCCCGTGATAAATTAATTCTATCTGTTCATTCGAGAAACAACGGGACGTATTTGCAACAAAATCAAACTCGGGATGGTTTCATTTTTAAAGAAACATAAAATAAAAACGCATTTAATATG
>ULQF01063196.1_pt1 | contig 11651 bp, 16 predicted proteins | sample 1954211 | NCBI WGS metagenome assembly ULQF01 (sample SAMEA4835648, study PRJEB28245) | human gut metagenome | biome: gut microbiome; material: fecal sample | place: Denmark | collected 2008 | reverse complement strand
AAATGAACTTGAAGAATTATATAAGGAACTGAATAAAGTTAGGTCCTCTCCTTTGGCGTATCTTCCTGAATACGGATATTCTTCAAAGGAGGAAATTATCCAGCTTATAGAGGAAGATATAGAGGAGTTGCGCACAGAGATAGAATGTAGTCAATACGATTACACACCTGATGAGCTTGAAGAAGAAAGAATAAGCCTTTGTGTCAGTCAGGGGTTATCAAGATATTGTTAAACTAATAAATATAGAAATAATGGGTTTAGAAAATTATGAAGTGCTTCCAGTAGAAGCACAAGATGTTCAAATCGTACAGGTAGATGCGGTTGAACGCGCAAACGTAGATAGTCAAGTTGCAACAGCAAAACAATATCCAAGAAGTATCAAAAGGTGTGTTGACAATTCTATTGCTATGGCTACAATGGATTCTGAAACGGCTCAAAGTTGCGGGTATGCGTTGCCTCGCGGTGGAAAGCCTATTACCGGGCCGTCCGTTCACCTTGCAAAGATTATTGTTTCCAATTGGGGAAATATGAGGACAGAAGCTAAGGTAGTTCAAATCACCGACAAGCAAATAATCAGTAGAGGCACCTGCTGGGATTTGGAAGCGAACGTAGCTTCTGCCTTTGAGGTTAGAAGAAGCATTGTAGGTAAAAACGGAAATAGATTCAGCGATGATATGATTACCGTTACCGGAAATGCAGCAAACAGCATTGCATACAGAAATGCGGTGTTTGCCGTTGTTCCTAAAGCGGTGGTTGAAAAGGTATATAAAGCCGCACAAAAATTTATCACCGGTGATCTATCCGATGAAGAAAAAATAATAAAAAGAAGAAAAAGTGCAATAGACTTCTTGTTTGATGAATACGGTATTACAGAGGAGGAAACAATTAAGTTATGCGGCAAACAAACAATCAATCAGATTAAAGCGAATGAAATAGCGCTTCTTCTTGGAATTGTTCAGTCTCTGAAAGACGGAGATACTACCGTTGATGAACTTATGAAGCCAATCAGAGGAAGCAAGGAAGCAAAAAAAGAGGCTATGAGAAAGGCAATGGAACCGGTAGTTGATAAAACAACAGGTGAAATCTTCAACCAGCCAGCGCAATGATAGAACAGGGTTCAAAGGAGTGGAAATTGTCCCGGTTGGGGAATTTTACGGGAAGCCGCATTGGAGACCTCATGACAAGCGGGAAGAAAGGAGAGATGTTCGGAAAGACAGCCCTTTCCTATATATATGAAGTGTGCGCAGAGAGAGATTTGTTGCAGAAATACATTGAAGACGATTACTACTTCGAGATATACCAGCAGCAAGTAAGCTTCAGTAATAAATATACTGATTGGGGACATGAGGTTGAGGACTTCGCGGCAGAACGTTACCAACTTGTCACAGGTTGCGAACTTGAAGAGTGTGAAAGCATACAGCATCCTACAATACCTTACTTTTCCGCTTCTCCTGACCGGATAGCAATTAAGGATGGCTTAAGAAAGGTGATAGAGATAAAATGCCCAACTCCTAAAAAGTTCATGGAGTATATGAATGAGGTTAAGGATAACGATACGCTTAAATCAGTAAATCCTCTATACTTCTACCAAACACAAGCGGAGATGTCCTGTACGGCTTTGGACAAAGCCGATTTTGTCGTTTTCTGCCCGTTCTTGAAACATAACATTCACATTGTAGAGATAACAAGGGATGAAGCTGTAATAGCCGAATTTGAGAAGCGAATAACGACTGCAAATGAAATTATTAATCAAATACTTAACAAAAAATGAATTTAACCGGAAGCATAGATTTGCTGAAGCTTGAAAAAACAGGCATAGCAACAATTAAAAACAAAAAGTGTGTTATTATTCCCATTGAGGAAAATGACTTGTATGTAAGCATGGACGAAAATCTGAAAGCGAAATCCGTATATCTTGGCCTTAATGTTAATGAGCGAAGAGAACCGAGCCAGTTTGGGAAGACGCATTATTGCAAGCAGTCTTTATCAAAGCAATACAGGGATGCGAACAAGACGGAGGCAGAGGCCAAATCAAAGGTTTATCTTGGAGACTTCAAGCCTTATGAGTTTGAGGGTTCAAGCAATGCGGCTGCTACGGTGGAAGCGCCTGTTGAACAAGTTGGTGACGATTCAGATTTGCCGTTTTAGTTTCTAAATGTATGAAAGCAAATGGCTTTTTAAAAAGCGGTTAATAAATAACAAATATGTTATAAAGCACTATTGAACGCCATTGCTTATTATAACAAATATGTTATCTTTGTGCCGTAAACAAATGGTCTTTGATTATCATGAAAGTATCAGAGTTCTTGAAAAAGGCTGCGAAGATAAGATGCCAGTTTGTTAGTCATGGGAAAGAACACGATGTTTGGTACAGTCCAAAAACTGGAAAGTATTTTCGTGTCGGCCGGCATGGCTCTCAAGAGATAAAAGGCGGAACCCTTAACAGCATGATGAAAGATGCGGGTCTTAAGTGACCCGCACATTTGTTTGCCCTAAACAAATATTCATTCTATTGCAATTATGAAAGTAACAGCGGTAATTGAAATGTGGGACGACAAGACAATCAGTGTATATGTCCCCGAATTTGACGGTTTCAGCTTGAGCGGTCAAGGAAAAAGTGTAGATGAAGCAAAATGTGCGCTACATGAATGTGTCGAAGATTATGTTACCTTGTTTAAAAAACAAGGCAAAGACGTTCCTAAATCATTGGTTGATATAAACTTTGAATACAAGTATGATATAGCGTCTTTTTTTGAGAATTTCAAGTTTATAAGCGTATCTACTTTTGCCAAGTATGCGGGTATTAATCCATCGCTAATGCGGCAATACAAACAAAGAATAGCTTTTGCTTCTGAAAGTCAAAAAAACAAGATCGAAAGTGCTATACATAAAGCTGGTAAAGAACTGGCAGCCGTAAGGCTTTGATATATCATTTGTTTACATCTCCTCTTTTGAGGAAACTAAGGCGGTGGAATTTTGGTTTCACCGCTTTTTTCTTGCGTTTTCCTTTGGCGTTTTGATTTGAGTTAGTATCTTTGCGGTGTTCAAGACCAAGAGAACATTTATATACGATTAAGCAAACGACTTTTTTATGCCGTTTTGATTGCATTGTATCGCAAAGATATGGGCTATTCATTACTCGTTGCTGCCGTTTGCAAATCGTTGTAAATGGTTCTCTTGGTCGAGAATACGGGTTTGAATAGCCCTTTTTATTTACTCAATATTCATAGCAATGACCAAGAGAATGAATATGAGTAGCAATCGAAGTATAGTAAATTGTGGACTCACGTCTGCACACGACACGTGCACCCTTTCATTATCTTCTTCAACCGAAGAAATCAAACGCTATTTTAAAGCCATTTTGGAACTTTCAAAACTGGATGTTCCCTACCCTGCCAACCTTGATAGTTGCTGGACGCTGTGCTATTCTGCAAAAGAAAAAGCAGTGCGAGCTTTAAAGGAAAACTTTATAGAAAGCGTTGACTATCAAGTTTTAGCCCAAAATGGCGAAAACCCCAAAGGCGGCAGACCAACAATAGAATACCACCTCTCCGTCTCTTGCCTTGAATACTTCATCGCCCGCAAAGTTCGTCCTGTATTCGATGTGTATCGTGAAGTTTTTCACAAGGTGAATGAGATTGCCCCGAAGATTGCCAAGTCAAGCGCAGCCGACAAACGGAAAATCGCAATGCTTGAAAAAGAACTGGAACAAACGAAAGAAATGCTCAAATGGACAAGGTGGAGTGAACGCAGGGAAATAGAACTAAAATGCTCATGCTTCTCTTTCCTCGTAAAGACGAAGCAGTACGACAAGTGGGATGAATTCAGGCGGACAGGAATAATCAAACCGTAAAGCCATGATTGAAATACTTATCGTGCTTGGTAGTCTATATGCGGGCTACCTCACTTTCCGGAAAAAGGGAGAGAAGCTCTTTTATTGAGTAAAATCTAAAATTTATTATATGAAAACAAATCAAATTTTCCAGTACAATGGAAATCCTATCACTTTTTATAAAGGCGATAACGTTATGGTGAACGCAACCGAAATGGCTAAACCGTTCGGAAAATTGGTAGGTGATTGGCTTAGGCTGAAAACTACTACCGAGTTCACAGACGCACTATCAGCCGATATGCAGATTCCCATATCGGCACTAATTCAAGTAGTTAAGGGAGGAAACAATGAACAAGGAACATGGATGCACGAAGATATTGCTTTGGAATTTGCCCGTTGGCTAAGTCCTACTTTTGCTATATGGTGCAATAAGCGCATCAAAGAGCTTCTCCAATACGGTATGACCGCCACGCAGCCAACTTTGGAGCAGATGATAAACAACCCCGATCTTGTTATCAGCCTTGCCACGCAGTTAAAGAGCGAACGAGAGGAAAAGAAAAGGATAGAGACGGAGAACTTGTATCTAAAAGAACAGAACGAAGCTCAACGCCCGGCTGTAATATTTACAGAAAGCGTAAAGGTAAGTAGTACGAACATACTTATTGAAGACCTCGCAAAACTCATTACTCAGAACGGATATAAAATCGGAGAAATCAGATTGTACAATTGGTTTGTGGATAATGGGTATTTGGTACGACACAAGAGATGGAGCAATTCAAGAAGGAAATACGAGAACTATTACACCCCAACACAGAGGGCTGCGGAAATGAAGCTGTTTTGGGTATCAGAAAGGGTTATTTCAAATCCGGGTCAACCACAGTTTACAAGATTTACATGTTATGTAACCGGAGAGGGGCAGGTATATTTCATTAATAAATTCAATAAATTAAAAGTTGCATAAAATGAAAACAGATGTAAGAACAGTGTACCATTGCGAACACTGCAATAAAATATCACTCAACAAAGGGGCTATGACATTACATGAGGATAAATGCAAAAGAAACCCCGTTAATAGGGCTTATTGCATAGGATGTGAGCATCTCATAGTAGAGGATATAGAATATAACGATAAGATTAGTGAATGCGATTCTGATGAGTTTACTCCAGGTGTAAGGCCTCGCCGCAAATTTATATGCGATATGGACAACAAGGTAATGTATCATCCAAAAGTCAGAACGTTCAGTAAGGAGAAAAGAGATATGATACTTAGCATATCTCAAAAGCCTATGCCTAATCAGATTGAAGGTTGCAAGGACTTTGAGGAAAGGGACATTCCATTTTGATTATGAAACTATTATTATTAAAATACAAGTATTATGCTGTACGAATTTAAGCTTAAAGTAAACAAGGTTAACGAGAAAGGCGATGAAAAAGAAGTTACCGAGAAATTTATCACTGATGTAGATTTGTTCTGTCAGGCGGAACAGAAAGGACTTGAAATGTACGCTTCTAACAATATGGAGTGTGACGTTTTCGCAATCAGCCGTAGCAAGATACGTGAGATTGCCAATGAGAAGCAGGATGATGAGTTCTTTTACAAGGTTACTCTGATTGATGTTTTCGTTGACGATAAAGGCAATGAAAAAAGCAACAAGTACTATGTTCTCATTTCCGCAAAAGACATGGATGATGCCAACAAAAAGGCGGCGGAATACATGAAGCAGGGACTTCAAGATATGAAGCTGGATGCTATTGCCAAAACAAAGATTATTGATTTTATATAATGGGTCAGTTTATTTAAACAAATAAAAACATGAAGAATATTAACGAAATGACCGAGCAGGAAATACTTGCTCTAACGGAGGAAGACGTACAGAAAATGATTAAATTCCGCATGATGGAGGAAGGCATCAAAATCATGGATAGGCCACGAGTTCCCGAACTGTTTGAGGTTGAGCCTGCTGATTTGGAAATTTTCACCATTCCGATCCTTTCCGGATTTGCCTTTACAAATATGGAAGAGGCAAATGCGGTTGCAAAAGCATTGATAAAAGCAAAGACCTTGCGTAAGGTTGATTATGACTGGCAAAAAATGGGGAGCGACTACAAATATCTCGTCAAACAAGACAGATATTCCTTTTACGGGGATTCAGATTTCTCCATTCAGACTAGTTGGGCTTACTCCAATGAACTCTACAATAAAATCGTTGACTTCGCTGTGCAGAACAAGTCGATGAAAGAGCAAGCCGAGAAAGACCAAAAGGAATATGAAAACCAATTGCAAGAATCGTCTGGCATTGTTTCGGAGATACGTGAAAGGGTTAAAGAGGTCAATATGAAATACGAGAGATTAGAAAGTCTTGTTTGGAAGTTTGCCACCGATTATTATCCACTTTCCGACAACAACGAGGACATGGCTATTAAATTTATGTCTAAGGCATATTCATTGACTGATGAAGAAAAAACGTATATACTGGATAATTATACTAATACCTTGCAAGATGAGGTTTAATAGTAATTATTTAAGTATAAAGTTAGAGTAGATATTCCCGGTGTGGTTTGACCGCCTATCCGGGAACAAGGGCCTGTGAAGATTGGGCAGGTGAATATGGAGAAGTGGTGTAATTGGTAGGCACGCCGTGGGTAGCGCGGTGAGTGTAATAGAAATAGGAAGTTGGTGCTTTTCCACCTTAGCAGTCATGCTATAGTAACAAGCCGAATAAACTCGTCCCGGTTCGAGCCCGGGCTTCTCCACAAACTTGTGTTAGAAAGGGGACATGAAAGTATTTAGTTGCAAATGGATATTTCTGTAATGCGCATACGGATAGTGTTCCCGATGGAATGATGTGAGCCACACATAAATGGCAAGAGTTAATAAATAATGGTTGTGCCCCGAAGAATGCGCTTCGGGGCTTTTAATTAGGTAAATATGAAGAGAGTAAGTAGTAAACAAGCAAAACTAAATAGAGAAATGGATAAGATAAAGAGAAACCTATCTCCTTATTGCTGTTTGTGCGGTCGTCCGGCTGTTGACCCAGCACATTTGTTACCTCGTTCTCTTTATCCTGAATACTATACTGAAGAATGGAATGTAGTTCCAATGTGTAGAAATCATCACGACCTATATGATGGAAACCGAGAGTTTCGCAGAAGGTGTACTGAATTAGTAAATATAGTCCGCTTACATGATGAACAGGCGGCTAACAGATATTTTGGCTTATGAAACAAATTATTCATGGGAAAGTCCCAAGTAAATCCAATTGTTACAAAGTGGTCACATTGAATGGTCATGGCAGTCTTGCCAAACAACCGGCATTAAAGAAATACGAAAAGTCTTTCTATCTTCAATGTAGCCAATACCGCAATAGAAATATATCGTCATTGTTTGAACTTCATTTGAACGTATTTTACGAGAATCAACGCCCTGATCTTGACAACTGTTTTAAAACGGTTCTCGATTGTTTGCAAGGATGTAAAGCTATCAAGAATGACCGTAATTGTGTGAAGATAGTAGCAGAGAAGTTTATCGACAAAGTAAATCCAAGAATAGAATTTGAAATTATACCGATATGCAATTCAAATTAAGAGACTATCAACAGAAAGCCTCTGATACTGCCGTTTCTTTCTTCAACAACAAGGCGAAGAAAACAAATGCTATCATGGTGTTACCTACGGGATCGGGAAAGAGCCTTATTATAGCGGATATAGCCGCAAGACTTGATGGACATACCTTGGTGTTCCAGCCCTCGAAGGAAATACTGGAACAGAATTTCAAGAAACTCTGTTCATACGGTATTCTTGATTGCAGCATCTATTCTGCATCCTTTAACTCAAAAGAAATAAGCCGGATAACATTCGCCACCATCGGCAGTGTGAAGAATCAACCCGAACTGTTCACCCATTTCAAGAACATCATCGTGGATGAATGCCACCTTGTTAATCCCAAGGAGGGAATGTACAAAAAATTCTTTGAAGTGGTAATTGCAAGATACTTGGTCTTACTGCAACTCCTTACAGGCTTTCTTCAAGTCAGGAATTTGGGGCTATGCTAAAGTTTATCACTCGCACACGTCCGGCAATATTTAAAGAGGTAATTTATCATGTACAGGTATCAACTTTACTTGATATGGGATATTTGTCTAAGTTGAACTATTATCCAATGAATCCTACCGGATGGAACGAATTGAATTTAAAAGTTAACACTACTGGTGCTGATTATACAGACAGATCGGTACAACGAGAATATGAACGAATTGATTTTTATAGTTTCTTAGTTCATATAGTTCAACGGCTTGTTAATAATCAAAAAACAGGCATTAAACGGAAAGGTATATTGGTATTTACCCGGTTCTTAAAAGAAGCCGAGAGGCTTACTTACTCTATCTCTGGTTGCGCCATTGTTTCCGGTGACACTCCCAAAGGTGAGCGTGAAAAGATTCTCGAAGCATTCAAGGCTGGTGAAATTTCGGTAGTGGCGAATGTGGGTGTATTGGTTTGTGGATTCGATTATCCAGAGCTTGACACCATTGTCCTCGCACGTCCAACAATGTCATTGGCTTTATATTATCAGATAGTAGGTAGAGCTATCAGACCGCATAAAGATAAAGAGACAGCTTGGTTTGTAGATTTATGTGGCAACATAAATAGATTTGGAAAAGTCGAAGATTTAAGATTGGTTGATGGTGGTAATGGTAAATGGGCTGTATTTTCAAATGGTAGACAATTGACTAATATAAGATTCTAAATATATGAGTTTAAAACCAAAATAATATGGCTGGCAGACCTACAAAACAGGGGATAGATTATTTCCCTATGGATGTCGGTTTCTTTTCGGACGTTAAGATAAGAAAGATTTCACGTGCTTGTGGTTCTCAATCCACTTCTATACTTATTTGCCTGCTGTGTAATATCTATAAAAATAATGGGTATTATATTTTGTGGGACGAAGATTTGCCTTTTGTTATTGCTGACACAGTTGGGGTTTCCGAGGGCGCAGTAAAGGAAGTGATGGTAAAAGCTTTACAGGTCGGATTTTTCGACAACTCGCTTTATGAGAAGTTTCATATATTGACTTCATTCGGAATACAAAAGCGTTTTCTTCTTGCCACCTATCAAAGAAAAGAAACTGAAATTATTCCTGAATATCTAATTAATAATGCAATCAATCCAATTAATTGCACAAATAATTCAATTAATCATGTGGATAATGAACAAAGTAAAGTAAAAGTAAAGAGAAAGAAAAATAATACCCCCTCACCCCCTTTGAAAGGGGGAGGTGGGAAAAAGAAAAGTGAGCCTAAAGCGATCAACGTAAAGGCCCGCTTTCTTTTTGAGGATTATTTCAAGAAAACTTTCTCTGATAGCTATTATTGGACTGCCAAAGATGCAGGGGCTATGTCTCAACTATTAAAAAAACTTAGATTTCAGAGGGAACAAAGACAGATGGATGTTTCTGATGAATCTCTGCTATACGCACTTCAATATCTTCTTTCATCAATTAAAGAGGGATGGATATTTGATAATTTTAGCGTAACCAACATCAATTCTAAGTTTAATGAAATTGTATCTCAAGCAAGAAATGGAAACAATCGGAAAATTGATACAAAGCCGGACGAAAGCTCCGCCGGTATCAAATCAATCGTATTCGGAAAGCAAAGCTAATCAGAAACAATGGAGTAAAGAACAGGCTGATATGTATTGGCGTAATCAACTTGTTGCATCCATGAAAGCGATCTCGCCAAATTTTACGGTTGATGATAGTAATCGCCAATTGCTGAAAGCTCTTTATCAATGGGTTTGGGGGATTCCCGGAGTATTTGATGTAAGCAAGGGGTTGTTGCTGCATGGACCTATTGGGGTGGGTAAGTCCACCTTGTTGAAAGGGATGCAGAACTATACGGCAAAAATAGCCCGTTATTGTATTGGTGGTGCAGATGTGGGGCTGACCTTTCAGTTTACCAGTGCTGCCGAAATTGCCTTGCAGTTTGCCGAGAAAGGTATTGCTGGACTGAACCTATACACAGACAGGTCGTGCATGCACAATCTTGCTATTGACGAGGTAGGAAGGGAACCTATGGATGCCAAACACTTTGGTACGGGTATTAATGCCATTCAGACCGTATTGCAACTCCGTTATGAGCAGCGATATAATTTCTATACCCACATGACTACGAATCTTGACCCGGATACAGAGCTTTCTCAACGATATGGAGCCTATATCGCCGACCGGGTGAAAGAAATGTTTAATGTGGTAAAAATAGAGGGAGAAAGCCGAAGATAATGCCAAAGAAAAAAGAAATCCTTTTTGCTGTGTATTGTCGAAGATGTGCATACGCTAAAGATTTTATTGAAAACTCATGCTTCTGTATGGTAAAAAGTCATAGGGTATGTGCGTGTGACCGATACGGAAGAATATGCGAAAGATTTAAAGGAAAAAAATAAAAACAAATGAACAAACTAACTATAAACGACCTACCCGAAGATGTCTTAGAGAGAATGAGGAGAGCAATTAGAGAGGATAGCCAAATGATTGCTCTAAAGAACAAGCATTCCCAGTATATAATCAACAGGCAATACGCCAAAGCCGTTTTGCTAAAGGAAAAAATGCAAAAGATAGAGGATCGGGTAATACGTGAATATCTTGACAGCTACGAAGGTGAAACGGAGAATATGCAGAGCCTCATGTCGGATATGTCGCCCGAAGACAGGGAGTATATCAATACTTGCACCAATGCGATTATTCTAATCTGTGACATGATAGAAACGTTTACAATGGACTTTAACCAAGTTCTTAAGAAATATCATCCTGATTACCGATTGGAGATGTACGATAAGATAATGCAGGTAGGCAAAGAAGCTAAGGCCCATGTACAGTTCATGTCGGAGTGTACGGACAATGTCTATCAGTGTTCCTTTGCGGACAGCGCGGATGATATTACGGAGCTCGTGAGGAACAAGGCCCGTTCGCTAATACGCAAGGTTAAGGCTAAGGAGGCAGAGAGATGAACGTGTGATATAGCAGGTAAATATGTAGGAATAAATTAAACTAACAACAATACATTATGAAAAAGAAATTAACTCCTGATAATATTCAGGAACTTACAGAAAATCAGATATTCGTTTTTGGCTCTAACATGAACGGTAATCATGCCGGAGGGGCGGCAAGATTAGCCGTAGAAAAATTTGGTGCAGTGATGGGGCAGGCAGAAGGCATACAAGGCCAGTCCTACGCCATCCCAACGTTGGATAAGGATATGCAGAAAGTAACCGAGGAAGAGTTAATAACCTATTTAGGAAACTTCCGAGAGTTTGCTGAAGAGCATCTGGAAAAGGAATTTCTTCTCACCGCCATTGGTACAGGAATAGCCGGATTTGATACAAACTATATGGCGTATATGATACTTAGAGCAAATCTTCCGGATAACGTTACTCTACCAAAGGAGTTTACCAAAATAAAAGGATACAAGGGTTTTAATCCGGATATGACATGCCGAGGGTTTAAATACGAAGAAGGCAAGGACTACGAGGAGGAAGGAGAAATAGGAGCTTGCGAAAATGGATTTCATTTTTGTACTCATCCATTGGATGTCTTTGGATATTATCCGCCTGCTTATATAGGTATGAATAAGTTTCACGAAGTTGAGGGAAGCGGTTATATGGATGCGGATGATGATGATACAAAGATAGCCTGTTCTAAAATACATATCGGAGCAAAACTCGATATAAAAGGGCTTGTGAAAGCAACCGTATCTTATGTAAAGGAACGGTGCACTAATAGGAATAATGCAAATCCGGGGTTTCCTGCGACCGCTGGTGATAG
>ULQF01080489.1_pt1 | contig 11680 bp, 9 predicted proteins | sample 1954211 | NCBI WGS metagenome assembly ULQF01 (sample SAMEA4835648, study PRJEB28245) | human gut metagenome | biome: gut microbiome; material: fecal sample | place: Denmark | collected 2008 | reverse complement strand
TACGGCGTGGTACTGCTCCAGCCCGCCTACACCACCTACCGGCTCAATCTGGGCGAGATCTCCAGCTATCCCCCGGGCTACAAGGAGAACGCCGGTATCTTCTGCCACAACAACCCCTGGATCAGCTGTGCTGAGACCGTGCTGGGCCACGGTGACCGGGCCTTTGCTGTCTACAAAAAGACCTGCCCGGCCTATATCGAGGACATCAGCGAGATCCACCGCACCGAACCCTACGTTTACAGCCAGATGGTGGCAGGCCGCGATGCCCCCACCTTCGGCGAGGCCAAAAACAGCTGGCTGACCGGCACGGCGGCATGGACCTTCGTGAACGTGAGCCAGTACATTCTGGGCATCCAGCCCACTCTGGACGGCCTGCGCGTTGACCCCTGCATCCCCCACACGCTGGCAGGCTACACCGTCACCCGCCGCTACCGGGGTGCCGTGTACCACATCCGGGTGGAGAACCCCCACGCCGTGCAGAAGGGCGTGCAGAGCGTCACCGTGAACGGCACTCCTATTGCGGGCACCCTTCTGCCGCTGGCAAAGGCCGGTGAAGGTGTGGAAGTTGTTGTGACCATGGGATAGGCGCATAGCTTCTGTTTTGTAGAATTGTAAAGCTCCCGTTTTTCAGCTTTTCCTGAGAAACGGGAGCTTTTGTTTGTGATTCATTGAATTCACAGTGGATTCGTGTTATTCTACTAATAAATCTGAAAAGCAGCGGGAGGATTTTCTATGAATGCGCATAAAGCGACAATCACCAGCATTTTTGATGGAACCACATTGATTGAGATTCCATTTTTTCAACGTTCCTACGTCTGGGACAAATATCTTTGGGAGCGCTTCCTAAATGATATGGAATTCACGGTCAAAACAAAGTCCCCACATTTTCTTGGTACCCTGATTTTCAAAGACAACGGAACGCCAAAATCGTCCGAGCCTTATTCCACGCAGTTGCTTCTGATCGATGGTCAGCAGCGATTGACAACATATCTCATCTTCTTGAAAGTTCTCTGTCTAAAGTTAGGGCAGTCTCTTACATTTGATTCTCATTATCGATTTCCAGACACGAATGATTTGAGCCTTCAGCATGGAAAAAACGATCGTCCCGCCTTTGAAAAGGTAATGGGTATGACCGCACCAGTTTCTATTACAGATGACTTTTCAAAATCCCGTGTCGTTCAGGCTTACAACTTTTTTGTAGAATCATTGGATACATCCAAATTAAATTACACCACGATCGTTGGAAAAACTCACTTTGTTCGGATCGACCTGGATGCGAATGATGATGAACAGCAAATATTCGATTCTCTGAACTCTCTTGGAGTCAGCCTGACCACCTCTGAACTGCTCAAGAATTATTTTTTCAGTCGTAATAACCTGACAGATTATCAGACGATCTGGGAGCCTGTCTTTGATAATAGCGCCGCAACAAAAGAATACTGGGATACCATTATAGAGACCGGCCGCATTCGCCGTCCTCTGATCGACATCTTTTTTGATGCTTATTTTCAATTGTTCATTCAAAATAAAAAATACAGTATCAGCACAGAGGACAAGTTGATTTATGCCCGCACAGATCGACTGTCAAATTCCTATCAGAGCTTTGTGGACAACTACTGCGGCGGAAGCAAGCAGATCATCCTTTCCTCTCTGAGGGAGTATGCCGAGTTGTTCCGTGAGACATTTCAGCCGGATATCTGCGATACTACAATTCCATCCACATTTGGTATCGAGCGGCTGAATGTGGTTATCTTCGGTCTAAAAACAACAACGTTGATTCCGTACGTTCTCTATCTTGCCAAAAATATTTCTGATACGACTGCTTTGAACAAGATGTATGGAATTCTGGAAAGCTACGTTATGCGTCGTATCGTGACCCATGCAACATCTAAAAACTATAACAATCTTTTTCTTTCTTTGATTGCTAATGAGATTCTGGATGCTGACGATCTGCGCACCCGATTACAGGCCGCTAGTGGAACGAATTCTTATATTCCGACAGATACTGAGCTTCAAGACGGTTTTGAACACTCTAAACTTATGAACCTTTATTCTAAAGGTGTCCTTTATCTGATTGAGAGCCACATCCGCCCCGCTCAGAGTGCTGTTGTGCTGCATGGTTTCAACAATTACAGTCTTGAGCATCTGATGCCCAAAAAATGGCGCAACAACTGGCCCGCCTGCTCTACCCCGCTGGCCGCAGAAAAGAGAGATTCTATCCTTCTGACTCTGGGAAATCTCGCAATCATCCCACAGTCTTTGAACGCCTCCATCCGGGACAGTGACTGGAGCACAAAGAAAGCCGGAAAGGGCCAGGAAAAGCCCGGTCTTACGCTCTGCGCATCGGGCCTTTCCACGCTTCAGGATGCCCTGACAAAAACGGACTGGAACGAGAGTGAGATTCAGGCCCGTGCCCTCTGGCTTTACAAACAGGCACAAAGTCTCTGGAAACTTTAAACCATTCAAAAAATGCCGCCGCACGAATTTGTGCGACGGCATTTTCAGTTCCAATTACAGCATCCTGGAAAGGAAAGCCTTCAGACGAGGATGCTTGGGGTTCGAGAAGAGCTCCTGCGGGGGCTCATCTTCCTGGATCCTGCCCTCATCGATGAAGATGACGCGGTTGGACACCTCGCGGGCAAAGCCCATCTCGTGGGTGACCACCAGCATGGTGATACCGGTGTGGGCCAGCTCCTTCATCAGCTCCAGCACCTCGCCGACCATCTCAGGGTCAAGGGCGGAGGTGGGCTCGTCGAACAGGATGACATCCGGGTCCATGGCCAGAGCGCGGGCAATGGCAATGCGCTGCTGCTGGCCGCCGGAAAGGCTCTTGGGGAACACATTGGCTTTATCGGACAGGCCGACACGGGCCAGCAGCTCCTCGGCACGCTTGGAAGCCTCCTCCTTGCTCTTGAGCTTGAGCAGCTCCGGGGCCAAGCAGAGGTTCTGCTTGACGGTCAGGTGGGGGAAGAGGTTGAAGTGCTGGAACACCATGCCCATCTTCTGGCGCACGGCATCGATGTGGGCATCATCCACCTCGATGCCCTCAAACTTGATGGAGCCGCCGGTGGGGATCTCCAGCCGGTTCAGGCAGCGCAGGAAGGTGGACTTGCCGCAGCCGGAGGGGCCGATCAGGCAGACCACATCGCCGCGGTAGATGTCGATGTCGATGCCCTTCAGGACATCCAGGGTGGGGGTAGGCTGCTTTGCGCCCTTTTTGGCCTCACCGCCGTAGGTCTTGGTCAGACCACGGACTTCCAGGATCTTTTCAGCATGATTAGCGGTCACCTTGCGCCATCCTCCTCTCAAACTTCGACAGCAGCCATGTAAAGAGCATGACTAAGACCAGATAGACCACTGCAACGCCCAACAGGGGGAACATGGCCTCGTAGGTACGGTTCATAATGCCCTGCGCCGCATACAGCAGCTCCTTGCCGCCGATAACGGTGATGAGCGAGGTATCCTTGAGCAGGACGATGAACTCGTTGCCCAGTGCAGGCAGCACCGCGCGGATGGCCTGCGGAATGACAATGACCACCATGGTGGTCATGTAGTTCAGGCCCAGGCTGCGGCCGGCTTCCATCTGGCCGGGGTCCACCGCCATCAGGCCGCCGCGGATGATCTCCGAGACGTAAGCGCCCGAGTTGATGCCCAGTGCCAGCGCACCGACCATGGTAAAGTTGCGGCTGTTGGAAAAGATGACCATGCTCATAATGAGCAGCTGGACCATCATGGGGGTGCCGCGGATGATGGTGGTGTACACCTGACAGACGGCATTGAAGAAGCCCAGCACCGGGTTCCTGCGGCCGGGACGCTGCTGGTCGTGCGCAACACGCACCAATGCCACCACACTGCCCAGCACCACGCCCAGTGCCAGCGCAATGGCGGTGACCAGCAGCGTAGTGCCCACGCCCTGGATGTACTGCACCCAGCGGTCGTTCAGGATGAACGCCTGATAGAATTTGAAGAACATTTCCTGCCCGAAGTCCAGCTTCGTGCCGCTGTTGAGCAGCTCTTTCAGCAGTTCGTATTGTGCGGCCATTCGCATCCTCGCTTTCTAAAATTGTTAGAATTTTGTAACCTGTTCTTTCCAAAAAAGGGGAGGTGCCCCAGATGGGGCCGCCTCCCCGTGATACAAGGTACAGCTGAATTATTCAGCGGTGATGTACTTGTCCACGATGGACTGCAGGGTGCCGTCAGCCTTCAGCTCTTCCAGAGCGGCATTGACAGCATCCTCCAGAGCGGAACCCTTTGCCAGACCGATGGCGTAATCCTCCTCGGCGTAGCTGGTGTCCAGAATGACCAGACCGGGGTTGGCAGCAACGAACTCCTTTGCAGGGGCATTGTCGATGACAACTGCATCGACCTGGCCATTGTTCAGAGCCTGCACAGCGGTCAGGCCGTCGTCGTATGCGACCACAGCGTCATCGCCGAAGTCATCAGAGCAGTAGATGTAGCCGGTGGTGCCGCGCTGGGTACCGATCTTCTTGCCTGCCAGATCATCGGGAGAGGTGATATCAGAGCCCTCGGGAACGATGATGGACTGGATGCCGGTAGCGTAGCTGTCGGAGAAGTCCATCACAGCCTTGCGCTCGTCGGTCACGGTAACGCCAGCCATGACGATATCGGCCTTGCCCTGCTGCACGCTCAGCAGTGCTGCGTCGAAGTCCATATCATCGATCTGCAGCTCCAGGCCCAGCTTCTCAGCAATGGCCTTGGCGGTGTCGATGTCGATGCCCTCAAACTCACCGGCATCGGTGGTCATCTCGTACGGAGGGAAGGCAGCGTTGGTGGCCATGGTCAGCTTGCCAGCCTCAACGGTGGTCAGCTCAGCGGCAGCGCTGGTGGAAGCAGCCTCGGAAGAAGCTGCACTGCTTGCAGTGGAAGAAGCGGTGCTGGAGGCGGAACCGCCGCAGGCAGTCAGAGCCAGAGCGGCAGCGGTCAGACCAGCGGCAGCCAGAAAGCTGCGGCGATTGATCTTTTTCATATTCAAACACTCCTCTGTTGATTGTATAATTTTTCACTTTCCCGGCACGATGCGCTTCATCGTGTCATCAAGGAACAGGATTAGTATATGTTGTACAAATAAAAAAGTCAAGTGTTGTGCAAAAAATCGGAACAAATGAAACCCTTTTGAAAACATTTATACATACAGCGTCCCATTATTAATGTATACATACATTTTGGCTCGGTATTTTTGCCTCTCCATTGCGTTCTGCCGTTGAATGCTCCTGCATAACCAACGAGACCGCCCGGTGGGCGGTCTCGTTTTTGTTTTATCGGCGTTTCTGCGGCAGGGGGATGCCCAGCACCAGCGCAATGCCCACGGCCAGCGCCACGGCGATCTTGAAGGTGGAGATGCCGTTTGCCAGCGCCAGAGCGTTGTCGCCCTGAATGAAGTAGTAGGCGCTGTAATAGATGCCCGCACCGGGCACCAGCGGAAAGATGCCGGTGAGCAGGAACACCGTCACCGGTGTTCTGAGGGTCACCGCAAGGATGCGTGCCAGCAGCGTCAGCGGAATGACCGCCAGCAGCGAGGCTGCAAAGGCTTCCATCCCGAACAGCTCCGCGATCTCGTATACCAGCCACCCCACTGCGCCCACCAGCCCGCAGTAGGGCAGGGTGCGCCTGGGGCAGGCAAAGAGGATGGCAAAACTCAGGGTGCCCGCCCCGGCCAGCAGGAACTGCAGGGCCAGACGGCCCAGCTGCTCCCCGGTGAAAAGAAGTTCTGTCATACCACGGCCACCCCCTTCAAAAAGGCATAGAGGCTCAGCACAAGGCCGGTGCCGATGGCGATGCTGGCCGCAATGAGCAGCGCGTCGATCATCCGGATGGTACCGGACAGGTAATCTCCCTGCACAAAGTCCCGGATGCCCATGGTAAAGGCGATGCCGGGGGTCAGGATCATCAGAGTACCGATGATGGCGTGACTGGCTTCAGTGCCCAGCAGGCTGCAGCCCAGAATACAGCACAGGGTGATGAGGGCGGCGGTGGAGATGGTTCGGAATCCGCCCCCCACGCCGTGCCGCCCGCAGAACAGCAGGTAGGCGTTGGCCGCAACACCGGCCGCAGCGGCGGCAAGCCCTGCTTTCAGGTCGCCGCCAAAAATCAGCGCAAAGCAGAACGCGCCGCCCATGCCCGCCGCAATCTGCACCCAGTCCTTCGGAAAAGGGATGCACCTGGCCTGAGCCAGCCGGGTCTCGGCCTCATCGATGGTGTCCACTTCCCCGGACGCGATCTGGCGGGAAAGCTGATTCACCGCCGCCACCCGCCCCAGGTGGGTGGTACGGGTGGGCACGTTGCGCACCTCGCTCATCTCCGCCGTGCCTGCGCTGGCAAAAATGCCGTTGGTCAGCACATAGACATGGAACTCCCGCAGGTGGAAGCTGGCCGCCATGATCTCCATGGTCTGCTCCACCCGGAACACCTCTGCCCCGTTCTCCAAAAGGGTCTGACCAGCCGCCATAATAAAATCCATGATGCGGCGGCGCTGTTCCCCGTCCGGATACAATTCCCTCTCTGCCATGCTGTGGTCTCCTTAAAATTGGCATAAAAAATGACCGCCTCAACGTTTCAGTGCCTGAGCGGTCATTTTTCTTGACGAATCTATTTGTAGTATAGTCAATCTCCGGCGGCTTGTCAAGCAGGCACGCCGTTTTTTCAGAACTTGAACAGGTTCACGATCCGCTGCCACAGGCGGGTGAAGATGTTGCCTTCCTGCACATCGGCGGTGGTCTGGGCGGTAACATCCGCAGCGGCGACCGTCTCACCGGTCTTATAGATGAACTTCACGCTGCCGGAAGCATCCTCGGACTTACCGGCAAAGCTGGTGTAGTCCTCCAGACGGCTGGTCATCTCGTCCAGCACGGTCTTCAGGCCGTGGATCTGCTCCTCGTCCAGAGCGCCGGTCAGCTTGGAGATGCCCTCCTCATTGAACTGGTTCAGGCCATCGTTCAGCCGGACCGTGCCATCGCTGAGCTGGCCTGCGCCATCATTCAGGGTGGTCACGCCGTCATACAGGGTCTTGGTGCCATCGGCCAGCTGGGCGGCACCGTCCTTTGCGGAGTGGGCACCGTCAGCAGCGGTGGCAACACCGTTGGTGTACTGGTTGACACTGGACACGAAATACTGAATCTGCGCCAGGCTGTTCTTCAGGGCACGGACATCTGCGATATCCTGGCTGTTCTCAGCCTGATACTTCAGCTCGTCATGCACGGTCTGCTTGGCGCTGGCAGTGCTCAGATCAAGCATGGCGCTGAACATGGAGGGGTCGTAGCTCTGCATCAGCCGCAGAGCAGCTTCCAGGTCGTGGTTGGTCTTGGTTGCGGAGAGATACAGGGCAATGTCCAGCTGGCTGTCCTTGAAGCTGGGCTCCTGCTCCCAGACGGTGCGCACCATCTTCTTGCGGGCAGCGGCCAGTGTCTTTTCGTTCATGGTCAGCACTTCGTCAATAACGGAAGCGTAGTTGTCCCAGGTCATAGGGGTGTCGATCAGGCCGCCCTCCATCAGGGTGCTGTTGGCGGAGGCCAGAACACCATCGGCCACCTGCTGGGCACCGGCCTGCAGGGCAGCGTTATTAGAGCTCAGGGTATCCAGACCGTTGGTCAGCTGGCCCAGACCATCGTCTAGGGCAGAAGCACCGCTGTTCAGCTGAGAAGCGCCGTCCAGCAGGGCCAGGGTACCGTTGGCCAGCTGGGAAGCACCGTCCACCAGTTGGGCGGCACCATCCATCAGCTGGTTCATGGCATCGTTCAGCTGGCTGATGCCATCGGTCAGCTCGTTGAGGCTGCTCAGGTCAAAGGCATTGGTGCCCAGCGCATCGGCGTTGGTGGCACAGGCCAGCATGACCTGCGGCGCGGTCAGGTTCTCGACATCGGCTTCCACGGTGACGCTGTCCTGCAGATAATCCTCCACAGTGGACAGGTCATCGGGCAGCAGGCCGTCCAGAGAGTCCTTCACGCCGGGCAGGCAGACAAAGGCGGCCACGCTGCTCTTGGCGGCAGATTCCAGCATTCCGTGCTCGGCGCTCAGGTTGGTGGCATCCTGACCAAAGATCACGCCCACAGCAGTGATGAGCGGGGTGACAACGGTGCGCTCCCTGCCGTTGACGGTCGCGGTGCCGGTCTCGTTGTTGGTCAGATCGACGGTCACGGTCAGGTGGCCGCTCTTGCCGATCAGGTTCTCAAGGCTGTCGGTCACGCCGTCCAGCGTATAGGTGACATTTGCGGTGATGGGCAGGGCCTTGTCGGTATTGCCCTTATAGTACACGTCGGTGTCGTCGGTGTTCCAGACCAGCTTTTCGCCGTCCTGGGTGAACGCGGCATCGCTCTCGGTGTTCTGGATGTCGGTCAGGGTGCTCTCATCGGTGACATTGGACAGGCCGGAAGCGCTGTACAGGTGCTCACTGACGGTGGTGGACTTGATGGAGCCGTCGGCGTTCATCACGGCGTAGACCGTCTCATCCTTGGAATAATCGGCCTTGGCGGCTGCAAAGGCGGGCAGGGTCATGCCTGCGGCGAGAGTCAGCGCCAGCGCCGCACTGGCGAAACGAAGCGATTTTTTCATGGTAATTACTCCTTATCAGACTTCTTGGCGTTGGAAGATTCAGGGACCAGCCAGTGCATGGTGGTGTGGCGGATGACCCAGTCCAGCAGCATCAGGGCAGCGGGCAGAACGACCAGAATGACAGCCATACTGATCAGTGCGCCGCGGGAGATGAGCCGGCAGATGCTCTGCAGCAGCTCCATCTTACTGATGGCGGCCACGCCGACGGTAGCGGCAAAGAAGGTCAGGCCGCTGGTCAGGATGGACTGGCTGCAGTGCTCCAGCGACTGCTGGGCAGCTTCCTGCGGGGTGCGGCCATAGCTGCGCTCCTCGTGATAACGGGTGGTCATCAGGATGGAGTAGTCCACAGTCGCGCCCAGCTGGATGGTGCCGATGACGATGCTGGCGATGAAGGGCAGCTGGGTACCGGTGAAGTACGGGATGCCCATATTGATGGAGATGGCGGCCTCGATGCTGGCAACCAGCAGCACAGGGATGGACAGGCTCCGGAAGGAGATCAGGATGATGGCAGCGACTGCCATGATCGACCAGACGTTGACGTTCTTGAAATCCACGTCCGCAACCTCGATCAGATCCTTGGTCATGGCACCCTCGCCGGTGATGACACCGTTGGGATCAACCGCCTTGATAAGGTCATTCATCTCGGTCAGCTGGTTGTTGATGGCATCGGTACCGGTCTTATAGGAGCTGTTGGCCAGAATGAGCTTGTAGCCGCCGGACTGCAGGATCTCGGTCACGCTGTCGGGCAGCAGTTCGGTCTGGAAGCCCGGGCCGGTGATGGAATCCAGGCTCACCACCTGGGTGATGCCGTCCACATCCTTGAGCTCATCGCAGAGGTCAGACACCTGCGTTGCGGTCAGGTCCTCATCCACCAGAATAAAGTGGGAGGTGGTCATGCCGAAGTCCTCGCCCAGCTTGTTGGTGCCAACGATGCCGGTCAGATCCTGGGGCAGCGAGTCGAACAGGGTGTAGTAGACCTCAGTCTTTTGCTGGGCCACCACAAAGGGCACCAGCAGCACAAGAAAGACGACCACGATGGGCATTGCGTGCTTGGAAACAAAGTAGCTGAGCTTGGTCAGCTTGGGCACGATGGTGCGGTGCTTGTACTTTTCGACCTGCTGATCAAAGGTCAGGATCAAAGCAGGCAGAATGACGATGGTGCAGATGACACCCAGTGCCACGCCCTTTGCCATAACAACACCAATATCGCGGCCCAGCGTCAGGCGCATGGCGCACAGTGCCAGGAAGCCCGCAATGGTGGTCAGGGAGGAAGCGGTGATGGAGGTCATGGTCTTGCAGATGGCGGTCACCATGGCTTCCTCGTTGGAGGAGCGGAGTTCCTTTTCCTCCTGATAACGGTGGAGCAGGAAGATGGAAAAGTCCATCGTCACGCCCAACTGCAGCACCGTGGAAAGCGCCTGGGTGATGTAGCTGATCTGACCCAGGAAGATGTTGGTGCCAAAGTTGTACGCAATGGGGAACAACAGGCCCAGCATGAACAGCACAGGCGTGATGGTGCTCTCCAGCGAGAGGAACAGCACCAGCATACTGGCACCCACAGCGCACAGGATGTACAGCGGCATCTCTTTATTGATCAGTGCCTTGGTATCCTGCAAGATGACGCTCATGCCGCCAAAGTAGCAGTCGTGCCGCAGCACCTGTTTGATCTGCTGGACGGCGTTCATCGTCTCGTCGCTGGCGCTGGGCGCATCAAACCGGACGATGAGCATGGTGGAATCGTTTTTGCCGAACATGAACTGCTGGACATCCGCGGGCAGCATCTCGGTGGGGATGCTGGGGTCGATGACATCGCTGAGCCAGAAGGTCTGTGTGACACCGGGCACCGCCTCAATGTCCTTCTTCATGGCGATCAGTTCATTGGTAGGCAGGCCTTCCACCGTGATCATACCGGTGGAGGCCAGATGGAAGTCGTCCTCAAGCGCTACCTCGCCGATCATGGAGTCGAGCTCCTGCGGCAGATAGGTCAGGACATCATAATTGATGCGGGTAGCAACCGCGCCGATTGCGGAAGGGATCAACAGCAGGACCGCTACTGTTAAGATCAGCTTGCGCAGACGCACGATGCTCTGTGCGATCTTTTTCATGGGAACCCTCCATACGAAAATTGATTGGATCTGCCCTAAAAATGACCCTCGGTCATTTCTGAGCAAGCACTATTATAACCAATCGATGCAAGGTGTCAAGATAAAAAATGACCAAAAGTCAGTTTTCTTATCACAAAGCAAAAATTGTATAGCTTGTCCGGGGGCTTTTGCTCTTGCGCTCTTCCCTTCTCCCTGCTAAAATATTGTTTACACGACAAAACAACGTCAGAAAAGAGGATGCAGCAAGCTATGAGCACCGTGGAAGGAAAGAAACAGGAGAAGCGACGTGCGCTTCTGGATGCAGCTTACGAGCTGTTTCTGGAGCGGGGCACCTCCAAGACCAGCGTGGAGGATATCACCTCCCGCGCCAAGGTGGGCAAGGGCACGTTCTACCTCTATTTTGCCGATAAGGGTTCGGTCACGCAGGCCCTGCTGGCCCGGGTGAGCTACCAGCTGCTGGACAACGCCTGTGCCGCTGCCGAGCAGCACGCCGCCGAGCTTACCAGCTTCCCCGACCAGATGATCTTTGTCATTGACCATATCATCGAAGCCCTGCGCGCGGACACCCTGATGCTCCGCTTCCTGGAGCGCAGCTTTGTCTGGCCCGGGCTGGATCAGATCGAAGCCAGCGGGGAGGCCGAGCCGCTGATGCGCAAGGTCCTCCAGATCGTGATGTGCAGCCCCGAGATGGCGGGCCGCACCGAGCGGGAGATCTACCAGCGCATCACCGCCCTGGGCAGCATGTGCATATCGGTGTGCTATACCTCCGTGTTGGAGGGCAAGCCCGACAACATCGACAACATGAAGCCCATCCTCTACGACATCATCCGCCGGGCGCTCTGAGCGCGCCTCTCCCCTGCCAGCCCCCGCAAAGGGACCTTTGCGCCAATCCTCCGGGGCAAAAAACGGAAAAGGCAGACTTTTTTCAAAAAAGCCCTTGCAATTGCGCGAAAAATGTGGTATCATACTCAAGTCGATACGACATCTGGACGGTTAGCTCAGCTGGTAGA
>ULQF01054655.1_pt1 | contig 11740 bp, 14 predicted proteins | sample 1954211 | NCBI WGS metagenome assembly ULQF01 (sample SAMEA4835648, study PRJEB28245) | human gut metagenome | biome: gut microbiome; material: fecal sample | place: Denmark | collected 2008 | reverse complement strand
TATAAAGTGCTTTCTGTAATGAATGAAGTGCTTGATAAATTGATCAATCAGACAGCAGTCTAGGAAGGATGTGACAACGTATGCGTATTACCAATAATATGATCCGAAGCAATACAATGCTTCATATTCAGAAAAACAAAGAGACGGCGAACGACTATTTCCAGCAGTATGCGTCTTGGAAAAAAATACAGAAACCTTCAGACAATCCAACGATTGCCGTACGTGCTCTAAAATATCGTACGACACTTGTAGAAATAAATCAGTATCTTTCCAACTGCGAACAGGCAGAAAACTGGATGGATGCGACCGAGGAACCATTGAAAAAAGCGGACAGTATCCTGGACACGATGATTGATTACGTCACACAGGCAGCCAATGGTACCAATAACGACAAAGACCGTTCTACGATTGCTGCGCAGCTGAAACAGTACTGCGAGTTTATTTACCAGCAGAATGCGAATATGGATTATGCCGGACGTTATCTTTTTACCGGTTACCGCACCGATGTGCCTCTGCTCTTTGAAAAGGACAGTGCCAATGTGACCTACACGATGACCGAAGAGTTAAAGATCAACAACATTCAAAAGTATAATTATGTATATGGACAGCCGGAATACGATGACAGCAAGAGTGCTTCGGATTATGCCAACGAGGCTTCCGAATATCTTGAGACACACCGCATCCAGCTTTCTTACAATAACTGTGACGAACGCGATGTGACAGTGACATATACAGATGCATCCGGAAAATCGCAGACAATCACAGCGGTGACAAAAAGCATCGCAGATAACAAGACGTTTAACGAACAGTATCATCCGGCAGATGATGAAATATATTTTGTGCCGGAGACCGGAGAACTTGTATTTGGGGATGGCGTGTATGATTCCATCCGTGCCGGTTCGGATCTGAAAGTACAGTATTCGAAAACGAATTTTGAGAAAAATGATATCCGTCCGGAGCATTATTTTGAATCTACAGCTGTAGACAATGTGACCGGAGAAACGAAGAATTATTTCAATATCAAAGAGCAGAAAATCAATTATCAGGTCAATTTCAGCCAGACGCTCACTGTCAATACACTTGGCTGCAACGCATTTGACACTTCCATCGGACGTGCGGTGGATGACATCTATAACGTGATCAATAATCTGGATGTCATGGATCAGACGCTGGCATCCATTAAAAAGCGCGTTGAGGACTGTAATCCAAACGATACGGAGACACTTGCTACATTACAGGAATTGTACAATCGTACCGAGACCGAGATCTCGCTGCAAAACACGGTGCTGACCAATGCCTATACCCATTCGATCACGGTATTCCAGAATGCCAAAGATACGTTAAATGTGGCACTGGCAGAACACGGTTCCCGCTATAACCGTTTGAAAATGACATCAAGCAAGCTGGAGGTATTACAGACGGATACGAAAGAGTCCAAATCAGCAAATGAAGATGCGGATCTGGAAGAAGCTTATGTCAATTATACACAGGCAGATCTGTTGTATCAGGCATCTTTGCAGGCGACAGGAAAAATCCTTGGAACCTCTCTTTTGAATTTTATCTGATAGCAGAATGGAGGAAATGATATGTTAGTAAAAACGAAATATTTTGGGGAGATCAATCTTTCGGAAGACAAGATCATCACGATGGAACGTGGGATGTTTGGCTTCGAAGAATATAAAAAATATACCATTCTTTATGACAGCGAAAAGGAAGGAAGACCAAATGTTTCCTGGTTCCAGAGTGTAGAGGAACCGAGCCTGGCTTTTTCTGTCATCAATCCAATGGCAGTGATGGAAGATTATAATCCGATTGTAGAAGATGAACTTTTAAAGGGACTTGGTGAGATCACGGAGGAAAATATCGTGGTACTTCTCCCCCTTACTGTTCCACAAGAAATAACGAATATGACTGCAAATCTGAAAGCACCGATTATTATCAATGCCGATACGAGAAAGGGAGCACAGGTTGTCGTAGAAAATGAAGAATACGAGATCAAATACAAGATTTACGATATTCTGAAAGGAAAAAAGGAGGCGTAAACGATGTTAGCACTGGCAAGAAAAGTAAACGAATCCATCGTGATCAATGACGATGTAGAAGTGACGATTTTGGAAATCAAAGGGGACCAGGTTAAGATCGGCATCAAGGCGCCAAAAACAGTCCCGATTTATCGAAAAGAATTATATGTCCAGATTCAGAAAGCCAATGAAGAGGCTATGAATTCGGCAGATCCAACTGCTTTGAATGAGTTATTCAAATAAGGTTAACTTTTCTAACGATTTTGCCGATATGTTCTTTAAGAAACGATGAATTTTGCATTAAGATACACATGGAGGTGTTTGAAAATGGAAATGGAAGCAATATCAAATGTAAATGCAAATTATGGTACCACAGAGGTTGTGCGTACGACACCAAAGACAACGACAGGGGAAACTGTGAATATCGAGGCACCGAATCCGGCACTGGATGTACCTCAGGTTCAGTCAGCAAATGCAAAGGGAAATGCTGGTCAGCAGGGAGGCAATAGCCAGCAGCAGAAAGAACATGCGGCAAGTGAAGCATCGATTAATGATGCGGTATCGAAAGCGAATCTTAAGATGGAACATACAAGATGTGAATATTCTTATCATAAAGAGACAAACCGTGTGTCTATCAAAGTATTGAATGCCGACACAGATGAAGTGATCCGTGAGATTCCACCGGAAAAATCATTGGATATGTTGCAGAAGATGTGGGAAATGGCAGGAATCCTCGTAGACGAGAAGAGATAAGGAGGAGATAATATGGCAATTCGAATGAGTGGTCTGTCCTCAGGACTTGATACCGAAGCGATTGTAGGTGCCCTGATGTCAGCACAGAGTTTGAAAAAGACCAAGTTGACCCAGGAAAAGACAAAGTTAGAGTGGACACAGACCAAATGGAAGGAATTAAATACCAAATTATATAAACTTTACTCAGAACAGGTTTCTAAATTGCAGCTGCAGACATCGTATATGACGAAAAAGGCAACTTCTTCGGACGAAACGAAAGCGAAGATTACTGCGTCTGCAAAAGCAGTAAACGGAAGTTATACGATGGAAGTAAATAATATTGCGACAGCACAGTACCTTACGGGAAGCAAGATTAGTGCCAGCAGTGGTAGTACGAAGATGGTAGATTTGGACTCTTCGCTGTTAAACAAAGAAATAGAAGTTAAAGTGGGCGGTAAAACGACCAAATTTACGATTACGGAAGATACAACAATTGATAACTTTACAAGTGAGTTGAAAAAGGCAGGTTTGAACGCAAGTTTTGATACTGCGCAGAAACGTTTATTTATCAGCAGTAAAGATAGTGGTCTTGCTAATGCATTTTCGATTACTACTTCCGGAGTAAGTGATGCAGAAGTGACAGCAAGAAAGAATCTGCGGGACGCTGTTGGCTATGATAGTATGACGACAGCAAATAAAAAGATTGTAGATGATGCGATGAAAAAACTGGAGACATCCGGTGTTGATACGACAGAATATCAGGAAGCATTGGATGCGATCACGGGAACAGTATTGAGCACTCGGACGGCAAAGGCAGAGGCAGCAGCATCTACTTATGTGAAAGCCAAACTGTATAGTGAAAATTATGCTTCTTATGAAGAAAAAGCAAAAGACAGTCTGAAATCTACTTACTTCACAGAAGATGGAGAAGTAAAAGATGAATTAAAGACCAAGTATGCGGCTGAATTTGACGCGTATACACAGGAAGATAAAGAAAAACTTGGTGTCGCAGATATGACACAGGAAGAATATATCGTTTGGCGAGCTAATCAGTTATACGATCAAGAAGTTGCCAAACAAGCAGACACTGACACGACAAGTTTTGTAAATAAACAGATCAGTTCTGATGAAGAGACAAAACTTGCAGTAAAAGAGGCTGCTTATGCCGGAAAGACAGAAGATGAGATTCGAGCTTTGGGTAGCAGAGCATTGACGAAATATTATGGATCTGGCAATGATGCCGACTCACTTAATATTTCTGCGATTGAAGGCACTTCAACATTTAGTTCGGATAGTATTAAAACGGATATTTCAGGGGTTGTGAGGGATTATGCGTCAGTCACTGATCGTACATATGCTTTGAATGGTTCTGCCTTGGCAGGCATTGGATTGGCAGATATTAAAGTTGATGATGCCGGCAATGTAACAGTAAATGGAAATGCAGATGGAAGTCTTCCGGATGATATGGGCTTGGTAAAGGCATCCGACAGTGAGATTCTTCTGAATGGGGCAAAGATGACATCGTCATCTTCTACCGTTTCGGTAAATGGATTGAGTATTGAGTTGACTGGACTTACAAAAGCCGGGGAACCACTTACGTTCTCTGTATCAAGTGATACCGATGCGGTATATAACACGATTAAGAATTTCTTTACGGAGTACAATGCTCTGATGAAAGAAATGAATGAATTGTATGATGCAGATACAGCAAAAGGATATGAACCATTGACAAGCGAGCAGAAAAAAGAGATGTCAGATGATGACATAAAATTGTGGGAAGACAAGATTAAAGCTTCTCTGCTTCGTGGCGATAGTTCGCTGGGGTCTGTTCGCAGTGCGATGCGAAATACCATGATGAGCCAGGTGACATACAATGGAAAAACCTATTCTCTGGCAAGTTTTGGAATTTGTACGTCGACGGATTATACAGAAGGCGGCTTATACCATATTTATGGCGATGCAGATGATTCTGTATATGCGGACAAAGATGATAAATTGAAAAAAGCGCTGGAAGAAGACCCGGATGCGGTAGTTAATGTTCTTTCTGATATTTTCGGAAATCTTCGTAAAACCATGAGTGATAAAATGGCTGGAAGTAAAGTTAGTAGTACGCAGACATTTTATAGCGATATCAAGATGAAAGATGATATCAAAGATTACGAGAAGCAGATTAAAGAGTGGGAGACCAAGCTGGCAGATATGGAAGATGCTTATTACCGTAAGTTTACTGCGATGGAGACAGCATTGGCAAAACTCCAGTCTCAGCAGAGCAGTTTGTCAGGACTTCTCGGAAGTTGATAAATTATAACAGATGAATATAGAAAACAGCACAAGAGTATAAAGGCGTTCTTTATGCTCTTGTGCCGAATACAAACCTATTCAGAATGGGAGGAACCTATGGATTCTAACGCAATTAATGCTTATCAGAGGAATGCGATCATGACAGCATCCAAACCGGAACTTACGTTGATGCTTTACGATGGTGCAATTAAATTTTGCAATATTGCCTTGATTGGATTTGAAAATAAAGATTATGAAAAGATTAATATAAATTTAAAGAAAGCACAAGCGATTATTACCGAATTTCGTGTGTCTTTGGATCATAAATATCCGGTATGGGAAGATTTTGACCGGGTATATGATTACATTTATCGTTGCCTTGTTGATGCTAATATACATAAAGATGAAGAACAGCTTCAGGAAGCTTTGAAACGCCTTCGCGAGATGCGAGATACATGGAAAGAAGTGATGCGCTTAAACAAAGTGGGTCGATAGTAAGGATGTGAGAAGATGGCAAGAGAAGAAGTATATGTCAGTATGATGGTTGATACACTGGAACGAAAGAAAATAATATTAGAGAAACTTCTTCATCAAACGAGAGAGCAGGAAACACTTTTAAAAGATGAAGAAATGGATGTGGAGACCTTCCAAAATATCATAGATCAAAAGGGAGAAGAAATCGAAAAACTGAATCAGATGGATGAAGGGTTTGATACGTTATTTCGTCATGTGGAAAAGGAAATTACCGCAAATCGCATGACGTACAAAAAACAGATACTGCAAATGCAGAACTTGATTAACGAAGTATCTGAACTGGGCATCCAGATACAGGCATTGGAACATCAGAATAGTGGACACTTTAAAATTTATCTTGCCAATCAAAAACAGTCGGTGAAAAAATTTCATACGAATAACCGGACAGCGGCAAGTTATTATCAAAACATGGCAAATGCCCACAAACCGGGGAATTCTTATTTTTTTAATGAGACAAAATAAAAAAATTAAATTTTTTTCAAAAAAGGTATAAAGGATATCGAAAGACATCTGATATATACAGTACAAAACAAAACAACGTCGGTATGGAAGCCGATGAGATTTCAAGGAGGAATGACCTATGATAGTACAACACAACATCGCATCAATGAATGCAAACAGACAATTAGGAATCGTAGGAAACAATCTCGCAAAATCTACAGAGAAACTCTCCAGTGGTTACAGAATTAACCGTGCAGCAGATGACGCAGCAGGACTTAGTATCTCTGAAAAAATGAGAGGCTAGGTTCGTGGTTTGAATCGTGCATCTGACAATGCTCAGGATGGTATCTCTTTGATTCAGACAGTTGAGGGAGCTATGGATCAGCAGCATGCAATTTTGCAGCGTGCTCGTGAATTGGCAGTACAGGCAGCCAACGATACAAACGTCTCTAAAGAGAGCATCTTGCAGCAGGCTGCAACATCTATGCTTGCATAGGCGAATCAGCAGAATCAGGGAGTACTTAGTTTACTTCAGTAATTTGCTTCATTGTAAAAACATCATATGTATGTTTTGTTTTAGACCAGCCTTGCGGCTGGCCTTTTTTCGAAGGGAAGAGACTATGAAATTTGAACAAGATTTTTTTAGTAAAGAGATACGGTGTGGTTTTGAAATTCCTTCTTTGATGAAAAGAACCTGGGCTGCCCAGATGGAAATATTACAGATGATTATTGATATATGCGATCGAAACGGACTTACGTATTATGCGGATTCTGGAACGCTACTGGGGGCGGTAAGGCACGGAGGGTATATTCCGTGGGACGATGATATTGATATTGCATTAAAACGTCATGATTATATGAAATTAATAAAAATTTTGCCTCACGAGTTGCCCAGGGGTTTTATAATTTGTGGAATTCATGCCCCAACGCCAGAATGGCGTGCGGTTGTAGCGACTGGTCAAACGATTGTTTCCGCGGTACGTTCCGAGTGGAAAGATATAGGGCAATATATGAAAGCTTTACATGGATATCCTTTTTTGACGTAGGAGTGGATATTTTCCCCCTGGATTATATACCTAGAGATTCGGAGACATATGATATTCAAAATAAATTGATTTCATATGGTAATTATATTGCTGCTAATTGGAAATTATTAGAAGAAGAGAAAACGTTATCAAACTATATACGAAGATTTGGTGATTTATGCGGAATTTTTTGGAGTATTTCGAAAAGCGTTGGAGGTGTATAAAATTCAAACACCTATGTGCTATAAGGAGGCATAGAGGATGAAAAAAATATATACATGTTTTTGTACTGACGTGATTCATTCAGAACATATGAATATTCTTCGAAAGGCCAAGGAATATGGAAAAGTGATTGTTGGCGTTTTGTCGGATGCAGCAATGATACGTTTTAATCGTTTTCCGACAGTTAGTTTTGAGGAAAGAAAACGTATGATTGAGGATATCCCTGAAGTTGATGAGGTAATCGTTCAGGATAGTGTTATGTATGATGAAGTGATCCGCAAGATTCATCCAGACTATGTCATTCATGGTGAAAACTGGTTAGAAGGTCCAATGAAGGCTATTCGAGATAATGTGAAAGAACTTTTAAAAAATTATGGTGGCGAGATAATCGATGTTCCGTACACTTATAATGAAGAAGTCAGGAAAGTTGAACAGCGTATGAAAGCAAAACTTGCCATGCCGGAATATCGTCGTAAAAGACTTCGGCAGTTGATTGAAATCCGTCACCTTGTAAAGGCATTAGAAGTACACAGTGGGTTGACTGGTTTGATTGCTGAAAAAACAATTGTGGAGCATAATGGTGAGTTAGACCAGTTTGATGCCATGTGGATTAGTTCTCTATGCGATTCTACTGCAAAAGGAAAACCGGATATAGAATTAGTCGATATGACCTCGCGTTTTCGTACAATTGATGATGTGACGGAAGTTACGACAAAGCCGATTATTTTTGATGGAGATACTGGCGGTCTGACAGAGCATTTTGTATACACTGTGCGGAGTCCTGAAAAAATGGGAGTATCTGCGATAATCATAGAAGATAAAACAGACCTTAAAAAGGATAGTTTGCGGTGTGGTAAAAAAGGCATTAATTTCATCCCAGACATTGATACTTGCATAGTTAAGCGCAGGCAACTCAGCTGGAATGGCCGTTGTGATAATGTCTGTTCCATAAATTGCTAATTGAGCTTGAATCAGTGCATCGATATAGCCAATCCAATAAGAATCATGGTGTTGTGTGGCATTTTCTACAAACTCTTCATAAAAATTATGATCCTCGTTATAAAGTACACCGACAAAGGAAATATCATGTTTATAGTTTGGCTGCGTCAAAGTACCGGGACATAAATGATCAGGATTGGCGGCCAAAGGGGCATAATATATGGTGGATACACCTTGCGAAGATAATTCTTCATACATTGCGCTGTCAAAAGTAAATATATAATTACATGGATTAATGATATTTACAGAATATCCTTTTTGATATGGGTTATCATAGATCCAGGAAAGATAGGGTACATTCTCTCGATTGCATGCTTCGGAGACCATAGGAAAATAGTTCATTGAAAATACGAAATCAGCCTTGGAAGAGCGGATTGCATTACAAAGATCAGCTATTTTTCCTTCTTGACATTTAAAATCCCGTATGCTATACTGATTCGTGCAAGTACGAAATCGGACTTGCGGGAAGAGAGGGACGAAATGCAGAAACAGCCTAAATTTCGAAGAGAGCTTTTGAAATTTAATCAGATTAATAAAGAACTAAATGATATTTACGATGCTTTTATGCGGCAGGAGAAGATGTCGCACAGTGAATTTGATATATTATATTCATTGTGTGAACTGGGGGAGGGATGTACGCAGCATGACATATGCAGCGTCTCCTGGCTGCCAAAACAGACGGTAAATTCCTCCATCCGAAAACTGGAGCAGAAAGGTTTGATCAAACTGTTGCCGGGACGTGGAAGGGAACGTCATATTCATCCGACCCAAGAGGGAAAAGAATGGATCCGGCAGAAAATATATCCGGTTATCCAAGCGGAAAATAATGCGTTTGCCGTATTGGAAGAGGATGAATGTCAGAAGATGCTGCGGACATTTGCAAAATATCGGGATGAAATGCGGGAAAATATGCTGGATAACATCAGAACATAAGATCAGGAAGGAATAGAGAAAGATGAAAATTCGATTATCGGAACATTTTACGTATCAAAAACTGCTCCGTTTTGTACTGCCATCTATCATTATGATGATATTTACTTCGATATATGGCGTGGTAGACGGATTGTTTGTATCAAATTATGTAGGGAAAACAGCGTTTGCGGGATTGAATCTGATTATGCCGTTTATTATGGCATTGTCAGCACTTGGGTTTATGATGGGAACCGGGGGAAGTGCGATCGTGGCCAAGACACTTGGGGAGGGAAAAAAGAAGAAAGCCAATGAATATTTTTCATTGCTGGTTTATGTTACCCTTGTGGGGGGAATCATTTTTTCGGTTCTCGGGATCACATTGACAAAACAGGTAAGCATTGCGCTCGGGGCGACAGGAGAATTGCTGGATAACTGCATTTTGTATGGCAGGATTATTTTCTTGTCCATGCCGGCATTTATGCTGCAAAATGTATTCCAATGCTTTTTTGTGACCGCAGAAAGACCCAAATTAGGATTGACCGTTATAGTGCTTGCCGGGGTGACCAATATGATCCTCGATTTTTTGTTTATCGCGGTATTTGGCTGGGGCCTTGCCGGGGCGGCTTTTGCGACGGTATGCGGGGAATGTGTAGGTGGATTGCTGCCACTGGTATATTTTGGAAGAAAAAATGCAAGCCCGTTCCGGCTGGGAAAGACAAAATTATACTGGAATATTCTTGGTAAAACTTGTACAAATGGCTCTTCAGAATTGATGACAAATTTGTCGAGTTCCATTGTTAATACGCTGTTCAATTTTCAATTGATGCATTTTGCCGGAGAAGACGGAGTGGCGGCGTATGGAACATTGATGTATGTCAATTTCATATTTGTAGCTATTTTCCTCGGCTATTCGATTGGAAGTGCTCCGATTGTCAGTTACCATTATGGGGCGAGAAATTCAGAAGAATTGAAAAATCTGCTGACAAAAAGTTTGAAAATGATCGGTGTATGGGGTGTCGCTTTGTTTGCACTTGCGCAGCTGATCGCGTCTCCGTTAGCACGTATTTTTGTCGGCTATGACCCGAATCTATTTGATTTGACAAGACACGGCTTTCGTATTTTCTGCCTTGCCTTTTTGGTCAATGGATTTAATATTTATGGCTCGTCCTTTTTTACCGCATTAAATAATGGATTGTTGTCTGCCTTAATTTCCTTTTTGCGTACATTGGTATTTCAGATTGCCTCTGTTTTGCTGCTGCCGATGATTTTTGGCATTGATGGGATTTGGGGGGCAGTATTTGTGGCAGAAATCCTGACATTGTGTGTGACTATAATCTGTCTGGCAAAAAAACAGAAAGTGTATCATTATTGACGATAACATATGAATCAGTCTGATTGCTCGGAGAAATAATCCGAGCATTCGGACAACCAGTCCACTACATATACTCCTATTTGTTGGTATGATGGAAAAGAAAGATCATATTGATGGAAGGAGAATCGTTATGAAGTCAGATAAGGAAAATTTGAGTGTTGACGAAAGAATCGGACAAAATTTAAAAGCATATCGGAAACTTATTGGTTTAGAAAGAAAAGAAATGGCAGAGGCCTTTCATATTACGGATGATGCGCTGTATCGGATTGAAAAAGGACAAAATGGGTTGACGAGTATATATGCGTATATTCTTGCGACGGAATTTCGGTGTGACATGAATTTTATTTTTGGCGGAACCGAAGTGCCGGAATTGGTAGCAACCGAAGAAGGTGATATTATTGGCATGCTCCGGAGGTGTGCGGATATTCTTGAAAGACAGAGGAGAAATTAGAAAGGCGTGGGAACAGGGTATGAAAAAGGTATTGATCGTTACAAATAATCAGAACACTAGGAAAAAATTAGAAAATATCGTAAAAGAACAGAATCCCGGAAATACAATTTATATAACAGATAATTTGGAAAGAGCGTATCACATTATATCGGTGACTACGATCCATCTTTTTTTGATCGATATGGTACTTCAGCCACGGCAGCGCGGAGGAGATGTGTCAGGTGCCGTTTTTGCACAAAATGTACGGCGGATAACAAGGTATCAGTTTACGCCGATAATTCTATTTTCTACACTGGTAGACTGCGCGTTGAACATGTATGCGCGGCTGCACTGTTATGCTTATGTCGAAAAGCCGTTTGATGCAGAATATGTGAAAAGACTGGTGGAAGAGGCAATGTGTTTCTGTCCTGTGGCGTCAGAAAACCGTCAGATTTTCTTTCGGAAAGAAGGAACATTGGAAGCGGTTTGGGTGGATGATATTATTATGGCACAAGGGAAAGAGAGGGATATTATTCTGGAGACAACAAGAGGAAGACAGAAAATATTATATCGAAGCTGCCGTGCACTGCTGGAAGAATTGGATTCTCCACAGTTTATATTTTGCAGCCGATCTATTATTGTGAATAAAAATTACATTGAACGGGTGGATGCAGCAAATGGATATGTATATTTGCGAGGAATAGAATATGCGGTTCCCATGGGAAAGCAGAAGAAATATGATTTTCTGCGTGAGATAAAACGAGGATTATTA
>ULQF01046102.1_pt1 | contig 11803 bp, 9 predicted proteins | sample 1954211 | NCBI WGS metagenome assembly ULQF01 (sample SAMEA4835648, study PRJEB28245) | human gut metagenome | biome: gut microbiome; material: fecal sample | place: Denmark | collected 2008 | reverse complement strand
CCATCCATAATCTGCCAGAGGGCCTTGCTGCAGGGGTAGGCTTCGGCACGGAGGACATTCCCCGTGCGCTGGCCATCGCCGGAGGCATCGCCCTGCAAAATCTGCCGGAGGGCATGGTGCTGATCGCACCCATGCTGCACGCGGGCATTCCGCCCCGGCGGACACTGCTGCTAGCCATGTCCACCGGCGTGATAGAGATCGCCGGCACACTGCTGGGGTTCGCCACCGTGTCTCTCAGCGCGGCGATTCTGCCGTTTCTGCTGGCCTTTGCCGGAGGCGCCATGCTGTATATCATCTGCGATGACATGATCCCCGCCTGCCAGGGCAGCAAAAGCGTCTGCATTCTGCTGACGGGCTTCTGTCTCATGCTGGCGATGGATTACTATTTGGGGTGAAGCGTTTCGTACTTCCGAAACAAAGCTTGCCCCTCGCCTCCCTCTGTGAGGGAGGTGGCGCGAAGCGCCGGAGGGAGAGAACAAAAAACTTAAATTCTCTCCCCCAGTCTCGCTTGCGCTCGCCAGCCCCCTCTCAGAGGAGGCCAAGGCTGTAGGGGCCGATGCCCACATCGGCCCGCTTGGGGAAATTTCGCGCCCCCTACGCACGCGAAAACACGCCAGCCATCCGCCGGGATGGCTGGCGTGTTTTATTCCGCTTTCTTTTTCGCGCCGTGCAGCGCGTGCAGGCTCAATTCCCCCGCCAGCTTGAACAGGGCGTCCGCCATGACCTGCTCCGGCGGCAGGGTTGCCTGCCGCCCTACCTTTTCATAAAAGTCATACAGAAAATCTTCCATCCGGATCGTAACCATTTTCACAGCATCCCCTCCTTATTTCCAGTATATACGATTTTTTCTTTGAGGTCAAGTGGCCTCAAAGAAAAAGCTTCTTCCTGTTATCATGGTGGATAAAAGGGGGTGATCTTGTGGTAGACGCGGTGCTGATCGGTCAGATTTTACAGGAATACCGGGTCAAAAAGGGCATGTCCCAGGAGCTTCTGAGCGGTCTGGCCGGTTTGGACAGGACGCATTACAGCAAGATCGAGCGCGGCTTGCGCAGCCCCACATTGGATACGCTGTTCAAGATCGCGCAGGCGCTGGAGATCCCGCCTCACGAGATCGTCCGGACGATCGAAGGCAGAATGGACGGCGCGGACAGGTCATAAGAGTCATAATTTCACAACGGGCGGAGTAGAACCCCGCCTCTACACACATTTCTTACAGTGCGGTATAGCGCGAAACTTTCCAGCAAACCATCAAAAAAATCCTTGCCTCTCCGGGCAAGGATTTTTTTGATTTCACACGCTGCCCTTCACGATCCGGTAATACGCGTTGGACGTGGCCTTGTACACCAGCGTGTACACCACCGCCAGTACCGCGAAGCTGACCAGCGCCGTGGCGATGAACAGTCCCGTGTTGTGTAGCTCAAAGAGCAGCAGCATCCGCCGGATCATGGGGAATGCGAACGCCATGTGCAGCGCCGCGCCCGCCAGCGGCAGGAAGAACACCGTCAGCAGCTGGGAATTGACGCTCCTGCGGATATCCGCCGCCGTCATGCCCACCTTCTGCATGATGGCGAAACGGGGTTGATCCTCGTATCCCTCGCATAGCTGCTTGTAGTAGATGATAAGCACCGCCGCGCAGATGAACAGCACGCTCAGCACGATGCCGATGAAGAACAGGCTGCCGTAGGTGCCGTAAAAATCATCGGCGGCTTCCGCCCGGTAGGAGCGGAAGTAGTTCCACGTAATGTCCGTGTCACCCAGCGCCTCGTCAATGGCGCGGCTCAACGCCAGCTGCTGCTCTTGAGAAAGTCCGGTGTCAAAGGCGGCGCTCCACGTATTGCCGCTCCCCGGTTCCACAGTGCCCTTCTCCCAGACGTTCACGCCATAGGCCGCGCCCGCTTTGGTCAGAGCCTCCTGCAATTTCGGCATGTCAGCGCTGTTCTCCAGCCACACCTCCAGTGCAAACTCGTGGGGGTACGTGGCCTTTAGACTGTCCTCCGCGCCGAAGTACAGACAGGCAGAGGAGGACAGCATCACCAGCACCATGGTGGCCAGAATGCAGATGGAGGCCAGTCCCGCGCCGTTGCGCTTCATGCGGTAGGCCATAGAGGACACGGACACGAAATGCCGAGGCTGATAGTAGTAATTCCGGTTCCTTTGCAGTACCCGGCACAGCGCCACGCTTCCGGCGATGAACAGCAGATAGGTGGCCAAAATCACCAGGATCACCGCAATAAAAAACAGCGCCAGCGCCTTCATCGGCTCCTGAATGGACACCGCCATAAAGTAGGCGATTCCCAGCAGCACTGCACCCAGCAGCGCCACAAACAGGTTGCCTTTGGGCGGCTTTTCGCCGCAATTCTCGCTGTGCAGCAGGGAGACGGCGCTCCCCCGCCCCACCTTTATCAGTGTGCTGATCAGCGTCAGCAGGAAGATGGCCAGATAGACCAGCGCCGTCTGCGCCACAACACTGCCCCGCACCGCAAAGGTGAAGTCCATCTCCGCCTGAACGGTGGAGCGCAGGCCCAGCTCCACCACAAAAGACAGAGCCACACCCAGAATCAGTCCCACCGCCAGTGCGATGACCGCCGTTATCAGCGTCTCAATGGCGCACAGCAGCGCGAGATGCCGCTTGCCCAGACCCAGCACGTGGTACAGGCCAAACTCCCGCTGCCGCCGCCGGATCAAAAAGGAATAGGTGTAGAACAGAAACAGCGCCGAGAACACCGCAATGACCCAGCTGCCCAGCCCCAGAATAATATGGGACGCGCCGCCGCCCTTCATGTACCGCAGCAGGTCGCTGCCGCACAGCTCGCTCATCATATAGTGCATCATCACCATGCCCACGCAGGTGAGGATATAGGGCAGGTACAGCCGCTTATTTTTCCGGATGCCGTCCCACGCCAGACGTGCGTACAGGCTCATTGCGCATCACCGCCTGTGGTCAGCGCCGTCAGCGCGTGGGAGATCCGCTGGTAGAACTGGGTGTCGGTGTCGTTTTCCCGGCGGAGCTGGTAAAACACCTGCCCGTCCTTCAGGAACAGCACCCGTCCGGCGCGGCTGGCCGCCTTGACGGAGTGGGTCACCATCAGAATGGTCTGACCCTCCTGATGCAGTCCGGCAAACAGATCCAGCAGCTCGTCGGTGGACTTGGAGTCCAGCGCACCGGTGGGTTCGTCGGCCAGCAGGATACGGGGATGGGTGATCATGGCGCGGGCCACGGCGGCACGCTGCTTCTGCCCGCCGGACACCTCGTAGGGGTACTTTTTCAGCAGCTCTTTGATGCCCAGCTGCTCCGCCAGCGGCAGCAGCGCACGGTGCATCTCCGGGTATTTCTTCCCCGCCAGCACCAGCGGAAGATAGATGTTATCCTCCAGCGTAAAGGTGTCCAGCAGGTTGAAATCCTGAAATACGAAGCCCAGATGATCCCGGCGGAAGGCCGCCATGTCGGCTTCTTTTCCTTTCACAATGTCTTTTCCCTCCAGCAAAACCTGACCGGAGGTGGGTTTGTCCAGCGCCGCCAGAATGTTCAAAAGGGTGGTTTTGCCGGAACCGGACTCGCCCATGACGGCGACGAATTCGCCCTCCTCCACGGCAAAGGTGACGGCGCGCAGCGCCTCCACGGACTGGCCGCCGAAGCGGGTGGTGTAGACCTTACGCAGATCGTTGACCTCCAATATATTCATAGCAGTTGCTCCTTTATGGGATTTTTATGCGTTTTAATCGGTACATTAAGGGCCTTTATGGGTACATAAACGGGGGTTATAGGGGCAAAAAGGCGCAAAAATTAGCCGCTGCCGAAGCGGCGTGAGTTGAGAGAAGGCGCGTTCTCTCTTGGCCCCCTCTGACGAGGGGGCTGTCACCGAAGGTGACTGAGGGAGAGACCGGCGTTCCACCGCATTCCTTGTGTTCATCGTCTCTCCCTCTGTCGGAACGTTAAGAAAATATGCCGGGGGCATATTTTTAGTTCCGATCTCGGCGGCTATGCCGCCGTAGCTGACACCTCCCTCGTCAGAGGGAGGCAGGGGCCACCGCGTTTATCGTGAGAGGCATCAGGGCGGCGGGCAGCGTGAGACCCGCCGCCCACTTTTGCACCGGGCGACCGCAAGGGTCGCCCCTACGGAATTTCTCCGCAGCTGCAATGCGCCTGCCCTTACTTTCCGGCGCAGATCTGCTGGAGATCTACGCTGCGGCTGTGGTGGATGGGCTGCCAGGCAGGGTTGTGGAACAGGGAGACAATGACGATGGGGATGTAGGTGAACATGAACACCGGGAAGGTGATGGCGTAGAAAACTTTCTTGGTGGCGGAGCAATAGATATTCTCCCACTCGGTGATGGTGGTAATAACGCCAAGGACGAACACGGTGAGATACAGGCTCAGGAAGCCTTGCAGCAGGCAGGCGGCCAGTACCGACCAGTCGCCGCCGTTCAGGCAGTTATAGACGGCAGCGCCCAGATTCACCGCGATGGACGCGCCGGACAGCACGGCGGCGGGCATGATGTTCATGGTCATATCGTAGCAGGAGAAGATGCCCCGGAACAGGGACACGCCGTATTTGCCGAACACCTGCAGGTAGCCCCGGGACCAGCGGAGACGCTGGCGGAAGGACTGGCGGAAGGTGGTGGGCTGCTCGTCATAGAGAACGGCGGTGGGGCAATAGCCCACCTTTTCGCCCCGGATGACATTGGCAATGGTGAACTGGATATCCTCGGTCAGCAGGAAGAAGTTCCAGCCGCCGCACTTTTCCAGAATCCGGCGGGAGAACAGGAAGCCTGTGCCGCTGACGGCGCAGGAACTGCCCAGACGGCACCGCGCGCCGTTGAGGTAACGGCTCTCCCGCAGGAACCAGAGAGCGTAACCGGCGCTGATCCAGTTGTCGCCGTAGTTCTTGGAGTTGCGGTAGCTGGTGACGATCTGGTAGCCGTCGGAGAAGGTCTTGTTGATCTCGGTGATATAGTCAGGGGACAGCACATTGTCGGCGTCCAGCACCAGATAGCCGTCGTAGGGGGCGAAGTCCTCCTCGATGCAGTGGAGCAGGTACTGGAGGGCGTAGCCCTTGCCCACCTGCGTCTGGTCATTGCGAAAGTAGACATTGGCGCCGTGAGCGCCCGCCACGCTGCCGGTCAGGTCGGTGCAGTTGTCGGCCACCACGAACACGTCCACCAATTCGGTGGGATAGTCCTGCGCCTTGACGCTGTCGATCAGGTTGCCGATGACGGACTGCTCGTTGCGGGCGGCGATGAGGACGGCGATGCGGTGGGGCGAAGGCTCGCGGTGGGGCGCGTCCTTCTTGAACCACGCCACGGGAATATAGAAGAACTGGTAGGAATAGCAGAGGAAAAACGCCAGCATAATGGCGAGATTGATGATCTGTAGGGTAGTCATGGGATACGGCCTCCTTTGCGCCGCTGACCCAAAAATGGGTACGCTTTGCGGAGGGGTGGACTTTTTGTCCACCCCATCGGGTGTATGTAGTTGTGGTGCGCGGCGTGTCGTGCGCCGCGGTAGGGTTTGGGAAATGTTTCGCGCTTCCGAGCGCGACCTACTTTTGGCTACAGTGCCAAAAGTAGGCAAAAGCACCGGAAGGAACCTCCGGTTCCTTCACTTCCGGACGCGCTATAGCGCGTGCAGAAGCAGGGGCGTTTACCACGCGTTTGCAGGAGAATTTCCTTTTCGTTTCGTCAAAAGGATCGTCTCTGCTCCTGCGCCGCTGCCGCTGGCCGATGCGGAGAAGAAGTCTTTGCGTCTGTCGGGCAGCGGGGTCAGCTTGCAGGTTAATTCCTTGGTTCCCTCGTCGGAGGGAGGCTTTGGGGGCTGTACGTCTACCGATCAGGCGGACAGAGTCGTCCGCCCCTACGGAGGGTCTATTGAGCTTTTACCGTTCATTGGGCGGGCCGATGTGGGCATCGCCCCCTACGAAAGGTTTATCGTGCCATTGGCGTTCAGCGGGCGGCGGGGTGAGGGCACCCTCGAAATGGTTATCAAACCCTTGCGTTAGTCGTACATTAAATCGGCGCGGGTGTCGGCAAGGCCGAAGGATATCAGGAGATCCATGAGCTCGGTGCAGTCGCCGGGCATACAGTCGATCACCCAGCTCTGGCCGCCGTTGCTGTCGCCCAGCTCGGCGCGGGTGGTGGCATTACCACTGCTGTTATCCGTGTCGGGCGCGGCGGTATAGTTGAATTGCAGCATGAAGCAGCTCTCTGCCACATTGCTCTCACTGTAATCCAGCACGTCAGCAGACGTCTGGATCTTGCTGTCCAGATAGCGCTGTACGGCGGTAAACAGCTGGCGGGCCTGTGCGCCGGTCAGCTCCACGGAATCGCCGCCCAGCTTGTAATTGTTGAACCAGCCGCCGGTGATATTCTCCACGGTGATATCGGGATTGACGCTGAAGTAGTTGTTCACCAGCGCCTTGCGCACCACCGGCATGTTGTACACCCTGTTCATCTGCTCATACAGCGGCGTATCGCGCCGAATGATCTGGGTAAAGCGGCGACGGATAAAACCGCCGTTCTTCATCTGATAGCAGAACTCGATGGTCTCCTGATCCACATCGGCACTGCTGCCGCGCATCTCTTCAGCTGCCTGATTCATTTCGTTCTCGGTAGGCTCGCCCTGGGCCAGCACCGCCTCATGAAGGGCAATCACCTGCGCGATGGCTTCCTCGTCCGTCAGGTTATCCACATACCGCATCTGGTAATAGCTGCCGAAGCTGACGCTCTCCACCTGGTCGGCGTCGGGGACATAGCGGCTGACGCCGAGGGCATCGAACCGCACCGCAAGGCCGATGACCACCAGCGCCACGGCCAGCGCCGCCGCGCCGATCCAGCCCCGGCGGGTGAACACCCGGAAGGACTTGTGCAGCAGCATCTGGACGCCGAAATAGACGATCAGGCCGCTGACGATCTGGTAGACCAGCAGAGCGGCCAAGCCCTTGGCGGCGCTGATCATGTACCATAGCAGGATACCCAGACCCATGCCGCCGGCCAGCGCGATGACATACAGCACCACAGGACGCAGCCACGGGAACACGATGGCGTCACCGGCGGTTTCGCTGTGACGGGCACGATAGAAGAAATACGCCACGGCCGCCAGCAGGACGGCCACCGCCAGATAGACCGCCAGCGTCGTCCACGCGCCGGAGGACAGACGATCCACATAGCAGTGGAAGCCCCTGTCGTTAAGGCCGTACAGCACCGCCTTGCTGTCCGTGACCTGCCAGAGCAGGCGGACAGTGGGGGTCAGCCAATCCAGCCAGCCGGGCCAACCGGAGGCCTCGTAGCCCCAGCAGAAGATCTGGGTGATGGCGGAATACAGCAGGTAGAAGGCGGCGAACAGGAAGTTGACGCCCGCATAGATCACCGGGATAGCCAGCAGCCAGCCGGTGACCATGGCGCACAGGGTGGACAGGGAGAAGAAAAGCAGTCCGCTGACCTCCGCCACCGCCAGCCACTCCAGCGTACCCTGCAGATCCACAGCGCCCAGCGCCGCCTGCACCGGCAGAGAGATCAGCGCCGTCACCACGTGCACCGCCGTGAACATCCCCACGCCCACAGCGAAGTGAACGCCGAACTGCGCGCCCCGGGTGATGGGCAGCGCGTGCATCAGGCCCACGCTGCGGCTGTTCATCAGGTAAGAGAACAGCGCCATGGCCAGCAGCACCGTGAAGCAGGCGGGCACGATGGCGGCGGCGACGATGCCGCCATTGCTGAAATAGGAGTTGACAATGTCGCACAGGACCCTCACGTGATCCAGTGTCCGGGCATAGTCACGATGGCTCCACAAAGCCACCGGCATGGCGCACAGCCACAGCACGGCGTAGCCGAACAGCAGCGGCCAGAAGCGCCGAAGGTCGGAGCGCACCAGCGCCCACTTAGAGGACGATGTCGTGAACCGCATAATCGGCACCTCCCATCTCGTAGATAAAGATCTCCTCCAGCGTCAGGGGGATGGCCTCCAGCAGAATGGGCTGGAGGGCGGACACCTGCGCCAGAATGTCGTTCTGATTGCCGCGGACAATGTAGGTATGGACGCGGCCGATGCGCTCGTGATGCAGGACATTGAGACTGGCGGGCAGCTCCGGCTCCTCGCCGCCGAAGGCCACCTGTAATTTCACCGTGTTATCCTGCAAATCGGACAGACTGCGCTCCAGCAGCACCTTGCCCTTGTTCATGATGCCCACGTGGTCGCAGACGTCCTCCAGCTCGCGGAGGTTGTGGCTGGACACCAGAACGGTGGTGCCACGCTCGGCCACGTCGCCCAGCAGCAGCGACCACACCTGACGGCGCATGACGGGGTCAAGGCCGTCCACCGGTTCGTCCAGGATCAGGTATTCCGGCATGCAGCTCATGGTGATCCAGAAGGCCGCCTGCTTCTGCATACCCTTGCTCATACGGCGGATCATCTGGCGGTCGTCCAGCGGGAACACCTCGTGCATTTTGTCGTAGCGCTCCTGGCTGAAGGTGGGGTACATGCCCTTGTAGAGTCGGGCCATCTCCCGGATGGACCACTGGGAGAAATAGAACCAGTCGTCAGGGATGACGCAGACGCGCTGCTTGACGGTGGTGTTTTCGTAGATGGGCTGGCCCTCCAGCGTCAGAGAGCCGCTGTCGGGACGGTAGACGCCGGTGAAATGGCGGATGATGGTGGATTTTCCCGCGCCGTTGGGGCCTACCAGACCGTAGACCGCACCCTTGGGGACGGTCAGGCTGGCTTCGTCCAGGGCGCGGAAGCCGTCAAAGGTCTTGACGACGTTCTTTGCTTCTAACATTACTTTCTCTCTCCTTCCCAAAGCTGCACAAGCTCCTCGCGGGTCATGCCCAAATTCTTCAGCTCCTCCAGCAGAGGCTTCAGCTTGCCGGTCAGCTCGGCACGGCGGGCCGTGTTCTGGGTATCGCCCTCCGCCACAAAGCTGCCCTTTCCAGTGACGGATACCACGTAGCCCTCGGCTTCCAGCTCGGCGTAGGCCCGCTGGATGGTATTGGGGTTGATGGACAGCTGCGAGGCCATGGCCCGCACCGACGGCAGCTTGTCGCCCGACGCCAGCACCCCCGTCACCGTCAAACGCCGCAGGCCATCCTTCACCTGCTCGTAGATGGGACGGCTGTCCCGATAGTCCAGATGGATCATAGTGTCACTCCTTCCGAGTGTAGTGTATTAAGCGTGTTAATACACTTATACCACGATGCGGTACACCTGTCAAGAGGGGCGGGGAAGTTTTTCCGTAAAATCTGCCTTCGTTATGGCTGGGTTTTCAATTTTTTATGCGGGAGGGGCTTTTCTTTTGTGGCAAATTCGATATAATAATAAGCACCTGTTATGAAAGGATGTTTTGCCTTTATGAAACTGAGTTCCATTCGTCAGGCGGCCAAGAACGTGCCGCTGCGCCGGGTCTGGCAGACCGCCGAGAAGGCGCACGCCATCTGCGGCAAGCCTACGGCGGCGCTGTTTACCGACATGCTGCGGTGTGCCAAGCGCTACGGCGCCGGCCCGACGGACTATATGATGTTTGAATTTTACGACCTGAACGACGCGGAGCGCTCCACGTATCTGACCCGTGTGCGGTCGGCTGCCTTCGTGAGGCGGGTAAACAACCGCACCGACGCCGCCATCTTCAACGACAAGAACGCCTTCTTTGAGAAGTTCCGGCCCCTGATGGGCCGTGAGGCGCTGAATCTGTTTACCGCCGACGCGGAGCAGTTTAAGGCGTTTCTGGCGGACAAGGACGCGGTGATCGTCAAGCCCATCGATGGGGACTGCGGCAGCGGCATTGAGAAGCTGTACAAGAAGGATTTCGACGATGTGGATGCCATGTGGGCCTATGTGAAGCGGCCGGAGAAGCGGTTCGGCATCTGCGAGGAGGTCATTCGCCAGCATCCCCAGGCGGCGGCGCTGCATCCCGATTCCATCAACTGCATCCGCGTGGCCACCTTCGTGAAGGACGGCGAGCCGCTGGTGATCTACGCCGCCTGCAAGGCGGGCACCGGCGGAATGGCCTTTGACAACATGGGCCGGGGCGGCATCACCATGCGGTTCGATCTGGACACCGGCAAGATCGCCGGACAGGGCCACGACGAGGAGCTGAAGAAGTACGACCGGCACCCCACCACCGGTATCGAGCTGAAGGGCTATCAGATGCCCATGCACGAGGAGGTCAAGGCGCTGGCGCTGAAGGCGGCGCTGATGTATCCGGAGTTCCACTATGTGGGCTGGGACATCTGCATGACGGAGAAGGGCCCCGCCATCATCGAGGGCAACGACTATCCCGGCTACGATCTGGCGCAGATCCCCGACGACGGCGATCCCCATCCCCGGCAGGGCTTGATCCCCCGGTTTGAGAAGTTCGGCATCGAGGTGTAAAAGCCCGCAAACATAATAGAGACGCGTCAGGGGCGGGAAATGTTCCCGCCCCTTTTTCTTTATTTCAAAGGGCTATTGCCCTTTGAAATAAGTTTAAGATTCGCTCCGACCCGCATTCACCCGCACATAAAATGTGCGGGTGAATACTCTCTCCGCGCAAAGTGTTTTTCGCCACGCACATGTCGCGGCGAAAAACGTCCGAATTTTTTGCGCCTGCGGGCGCAAACTCTGCGAGGCTTTTATAAAAAATCACCGCAGGCTTTGTGCCTGCGGTGATTTTTTTATTGGAAGTATCAATATGCTTCAGAAATCCGCTTACTTCTGGTGGGCCAGCGCCTTGTTGGCCTCGGCCATTTCCTCGAAGATACCGGCGTGCTTCTTGGCGACGATGACCTTGATGACCAGCAGAGTGCCGACCATCAGGACGCAGGCGAGGATCAGGTTAATGACCACGTTCTGGATCAGCCCCGCCAGAATGAAGCTGACGAAGGCCACACCGGAAACGGTCAGGGCATAGGGCATCTGGGTGAACACATGGTTCAGGTGGAAGCAGTGGGCACCGGCAGAAGCCATGATGGTGGTATCGGAGATGGGGGAGCAGTGGTCGCCCATAACGCCGCCGGAGCAGGCAGCCGCTAGGCCGATGGTGCACAGGATGGGCTCCACATCATAGTTGAACACGGAGACAACGATGGGGGCCATGATGCCGATGGTGCCCCAGGAGGTGCCGGTGGCGAAGCCGATGGCGCAGCCGATAATGAAGATCACGGCAGGCAGGTAGATCTTCAGCTCGCCGGCACCGGCCATGGCGTTGGTAACGAAATTGGCGGAGTACATGCCGAAACGGGTCAGGCCGCACAGGGTCCACGCGAAGGTCAGGATCAGGATAGGCGCGATCATCTGGATAAAGCCCTGAGGCACGCACTCGAAGGACTTCTCGAAGCCGATGGAGCCCCGCAGCCAGAAGTACACAAAGGTGAACACCAGCGCGATCATGGAGCCGATGGCCAAGCCCTGGCCGGAGGACGCATCGGAGAAGGCATTCATGAAAGCGTGGTAGTTGCCGCTCTCGGTATCATAGTAGCCGCCGGTGTAGATCAGGCCGACGATGCAGGTGATGATCAGCACGATAACGGGCAGCAGCAGGTCCAGAACGGAGGACTTGCCCTTGGAGCCGACTTCGTAATCGTCAGCACCCTCGAAGGGACGCTCGGGCGTGGTGAACAGGTCGCCCTTGACCTGAGCGTTGTACTCGTGGGTCAGCATGGGGCCGTAGTCGATGTTCAGCAGGGAGATAACCACGATCATCAGCAGGGTCAGCAGGCAGTAGTAGTTCCAGGGGATCTGCTTGATGAACATTTCAATACCGCTAACGGACTCGGAATTGACGTAGCCGGAAACGGCAGCGGCCCAGGAGGACACGGGCGCGATCATGCAGACGGG
>ULQF01058262.1_pt1 | contig 11862 bp, 9 predicted proteins | sample 1954211 | NCBI WGS metagenome assembly ULQF01 (sample SAMEA4835648, study PRJEB28245) | human gut metagenome | biome: gut microbiome; material: fecal sample | place: Denmark | collected 2008 | reverse complement strand
TGTTTGCGGCTTCCATTCTTGGGAAAAGACGGCTCCGGAAACAAACATACAAATCGTTAATAGCTTTAATCTATTCATAACTCCAAAATTAGTTCAAGGCATACAATGTTCAAAGGGTAATATACTTAAATATTATCCATTTCGGCCTTTTTGAAAGAAAAAGATATCCGATATACCCATATTTGCTTCGGAGAGTTATAATCTTGAAAGGTTCAAAAGCTTGCCATAAAAAAGAGGATAAGCTATGTTAGCAAAACAAACAACAACCCTTATTGGGACGTTTTACTGTTTGGATTGAAAACCCAAGCAATCCGTGTCTGACATTTTTCTCTTTTATACCCGAATTAATAAGCAACCAGCAAAACGAGCACAGCAGGAAATCGAAAAACAAAATCCCTTTATGCTCAAAAAACAGAATATCCTAACATTGTGGAAAAGCTGAACTCCCGGAGAATTGCCTATAGTAAACGAATGTGTTTTGTTGTTAATGAAACAATGTTATACAATAACTCCCTTCCCAGATCAGGATAAGAAGGGAATTATAACCCGGATTTTGTATCAATTGCATTACGATGGCTAACCTTATGCATTAGCCATCGTAACTCATAGGGTTAGCACTTGTAAAGCGATGCCTTACTTTCTATACCTTATTTACCGGATGGCAGCCTGTCTACCACCATCGGACGAACAATATTTCCTCCTAACGAAACAATACTATCCTTGACAAACATATCTACGACAAACGAATTGCGAGGATGTATCTCAGACTCACTTTTGTGCGCATGGAAGACATAGCGCATCTTACCTTCCATATCGACAAAAGGAGCACCGTGACCGACACCGACCAGCCCGTCGCACTTATGCAACACGGGATTGCCTTCGTACTTTTTCCACGGGCCGAAAGGCGAATCCGATGTGGCAAAGCCTACCGCATAGTCCTGGCTTGTATAGCCGTTTGCCGAATAAATCAGATAATAGACGCCATTCTGTTTAAAGACGGAAGGACCTTCCACTACTTTGGGAAGAACCAATTCCCACGGTTCTTCGGCCTTGAAACATTGTGTCAATGTTTCTTCCTTGATCTCTTTCAGGTTCTCTTTCAGCTCCGCGCACCAGATGACATTGCCGTCGTTGAAACGAACGAAATATAGATAGGCTTTTCCATCTTCGTCAAAAAAGACGGAAGTATCAATGCTCTTTTCCTCGCGGATCGGCTTATGCTCGTCCTGCTTGAACGGACCCAAAGGAGAATCTGCCGTAGCAACACAAATATGCTCTTCCGTCGAATAGAACATGTAGAACTTCTTATCTTTTTCAACATAATAGACTTCCGGTGCCCAGAACATCGATTCGCCGTACGAATTCGTATGACTAAGCGACAAAGCCGAAGCACGTTCCCAGTATTCGAGGTCTTTGGAATAATAGACATCAAAACCGGTCCCGACATTCGTCCCGTAGATATAGTACAGGCTGTCATACACCAAGATATAAGGATCAGCCAAAGGGACCGTCTTCGACAAGACGGTTACCGGCTTTTCTTCTTCGACTTTCCCTTCTTCCTTTTTACCGGACTCAGAATCCGAACAACTCATGCAAAAACAAAGGGAGAGCGAAAACAATAAAGCAATCCATTTCTTATTCATAAAATCATCGATTTAATTATTTAATAACAGGACGAAACGCACCGTAAGAAGGCTCCAATTTATCAACGTAAGGCCAGCCGTCTTCATCCCACAAAATGCGGTCCAACAAGACTTGCCGTTGCGCATCCAAGCGTTCCAGCTCAAAAGCATGGTAAAGCATCCACGTGTTCTTTTCGTCATCTTCGAGAAGGGTGGAATTGTGGCCGGTCCCGACAAAGCGGTCGTTCTTATGCAGGATTACTTCATGCTTGTTATCCAACATTTTTCCTCCTTGTTTATCGACATACGGGCCGAGAAGGTCTTTCGAACGCGCCACAACTGTGGTGTAGGTACTTTTTTGTCCTTCGCAACAAGAGCCGATAGAGCCGATGAGGTAATAGTACTCGTCGCGTTTCCAAAGGTTGATCCCTTCGTAAGCGTTGCCAGCGATCTGGCGCTTGGTGTCAAGTTTAGGCGTGATCATCACATCATCTGTCACGTCCAGTTCCATGATATAAATTCCGAAGAAGCTCCCCCAAAGCATATAATACTTGCCGTCTTCCTCATAGAAATACTGGTCAATGGAGTTCTCTACATTCACTTCACGGCTGTCAAATACTTTGCCTTTCGGTGTGAACGGACCTTCGGGAGAATCGGAAACGGCATAACCAACGGTGCTAACCCAATGATTGCCCCATTGCGCCAAAGAATAGAAAAGAACATATTTGCCTTTCACATAGCGAATCTCCGGGGCCCAAAGATGAGCACGTTCTTTGACATCCTCGTTGTCGGGCAAGAAGTCTGGACGAGTCTCATCAGTGAAGGCAGTTCCTATCTCTTCCCATTTCACCATATCTCTTGATCGAAAAATCGGCAAGTTACGGATATCTTCAGTCGCATATAAATAAAAATAACCATCTTTTGCTCGCATGGCAGTCGGATCAGGTGCAGCAATCCGTATCACCGGATTATGATAAGCTAGTTGTGAATCATCAACTTTCGGAATATCCTGCCCATCCGAATTTCCAGTATTACCATTTCCACTACAAGCAGTGCAATAAATAGCACAAGACAACAAGAAAAATTTTTTTACATTCTTCATTTTCTATCTATTTTTATGAAGAAGCTATTACAATAGTACATATCAAAAATATAAACTTTTGCAACAGCTTCTTCTTTACAAAATCATTACTTCCAACCCGGATTCTGTTCCATATTCGGGTTCATCTGCGTTTCGTTATACGGAATCGGATATAACCAATAATGGTCTCCCCCCCACGCATAATGATAAGTTGCCTGTCCCCAAACCTGTCGCAGACCGTTCACCACCTGTTTGCCGTTGTCGTCATATGTGGCAAACTTTTTGTCCTTCCAAGTCTTCCAACGAAGTTCGTCAAAGTAAATCAAGTCTTCACCAAGCAATTCCCAATACCGTTCGTTCCGGATACGTTCACGCATATCGGCTTGGCCCATCACGGTCGTTGGGACATTGGAGTTGAGCAATTGGGCACCGGCACGAGCACGTACCTGATTGACAACAGTAACCGCTTCGTCTATCTTGCCCTGTTCGTTCAATGCCTCAGCAAGGTTCAACAGAACATCAGCATACCGGATTTTCGGCATATCAATACCAGTACCTTTTTGGCTACCTTCACCGACTCCTTCCGTCACGAATTTACGGTTCAGATAATAAAACATCGCCTGCGTATCAGTACGCAAATCACTCGCTTCACGCGTAATCGTACCATCCGCATTTTGTGTTTCTATCCACTGGCTACGGAACGGATAGCGGTTTGTAAAGTAATTATCAGCACCTCCGTCACCTCCTAAATAGGTGGCATACGGCGTAATGACACTCATTTCTAAACGCGGATCACGCTGTTCGTAAGCCTTGCGAATACGAGCTTCATTGCCACTCGGCAGATAATAATCCATATTGGCCCCCTGCTCTTTCGCATTTGCGATTTCTGATTCCGTCAAGTTATCACGCAAGAAAAAGACACGGCGTTCATTGACCGTCAACTTATAATACTCGGGAATGATCTTCGACCAGTCGAACTTGCTTCCATCCGCACACTCATAGGTATCAACGAAATCCGGATTGACCAAATAGTTATTCCACATGGAACCATAAGTACAACGATTACCAAATCCCCGGTTCTTAGAATTCCAATAACCATCCTCTTCGATGCACTGGACAGAGAAGATCATCTCATCACACTGCTCATTGACCTCCTTGAACAACATCTTATAGGCATTCGCACCGGAAGTAAACAGGCGATAACCACAATCACCGACCTTTTTGAAGTCAGCTTCAGCAGCCCCCCAGTTCTCCAACCACAGGTATATCTTGCCTCTGAGCGCATAGGCTGCACCTTTCGTAATGTGACCATAATCATTGTCGCCGCTGTTGTATTTATCCGGCAAATTTGGCTCGTTGATGCAATCAGTCAAATCCTTAATCAACTCATTCCAGAGATCCGTCATAGAAAGACGGCTACCCTTCGCTTCTTCGATGTTCTTGATTGGCTCTGTATAATAAGGAACACCACCAAACAGCAAGTTCAATTCATAATACCAATAGCTACGGAGAAATTTGGCTTCAGCAATCAAACGCGCTTTCTTCGCTTCCGGAAGCCCTACCACATCCGGCATATTAGCAATCACATCATTGCAACGGATGATAAACTTATAGTTGTCATGCCAAATCCAACTCGGACCATCTCCTGATGTCGTCTGGTTGCCAAACAGCATACCAAAGTTACGCCAGTTCGCATCGCGATCCATCACTGCCGAAAAGCAATCGAACCACATATTATAGTTATCATTATACAAATGGTTCAATCCATTGTATAAGCCGGTAACAGTCTGTTCAGCCATCGTGGCATCTGCCCATACCTCTCCTTCACTCGGCTGGTTTTTCGGAGTCAAATCCATATCTACACAACCTGTAAAGAACAAACCTGACAAAATTGTTGCTGAAAAAAGTTTTGCCATGTCTTTTATAATTCCCAAATTATTCTTGTCCATACTTTTTTTCACAATTTAATTAGAATGTCACATTAACACCAACCGTATACTGGCGGATCGGCATATAACCGTCACCGGCCATACGTTCCGGATCGCTACCTTCGAACTTAGTGATTGTCAGTAAATTTTCGCCAGACAGATAAACTCGTGCATTCTGAATGAAGGCTACTTTCATCCATTCTTTCGGAAAGGTATAGCCTATCGTCAGGTTTTTCAGCTTTATGTAGTTACCATTCTTCAGATGCCAAGAACTGGTAGCACTTGCCTGACCGCTGTTCTGATAACCAACGAGACGTGGCGTTTCGGAATAAATGTTCGTACGCGGATCATTCGGATTTTCAGGATCGAAGAAATAGTGATCATAAGCAATGTCATATCCGAGACCATATCCGTGCGTAACACTGACGCTGTTTTGCGTTTGTTTGTAATAATCGATCTTGAATCCGGCTGCTCCCGCCCAGTTCATCGATAGGTCAAAGCCCTTCCATGTCATGCTTGCCTGCAAGCCGAAGTAGTATTTCGGTCTCCAAGAAACACCTTGAAAATCGCGATCGTCATCATTACCATAAATACCATCTCCGTTATAGTCAGCATAAATCATATCCCCATACCAAATCTTATCTTTGCCGATCGCTTGGTTTGGGTAAAACTTATAACCAGCATCAAACATCGCCTGCAACCATTTCATATCAGCCTCAGTACGGATCATTCCGTCTTTCGGTCCCCCATTAATATTCACTGTCCCATCACTATTGAAATAAGAACCGTTACCTTTGTATGGATTCATCATATAATATTCATTCATCTCGTGGCCTTCCACGATCAAGTTGGACGAACCGTTTGCTACCGTACCAACATTCTGATACCACACTTTATTGCCGTTGGCATCCGTACGCCATTCGCGGACCAACTCCCCTTTATATTTCGTCACTTTATTCTTATTATAAGTAAAGTTTCCTGAAACCGAGTAAGAGATGTCTCCGACACGGTCATTCCAACCCAAAGTAATTTCAAGCCCTTTGTTGTTAACACCTGCCAGATTCTGGAGCGGAGAAGTAAATTGGTTCAGAGATTCCGGAAGCGTCGGGCGATATAAGATTCCATCCGTTTTTTTGTCATATACTTCGATCGTTCCGTTCAAACGGTTGTTCAAAACACCGAAATCAAGGCCTATATTGGTAATAGCCGTTTCCTCCCATTCCAAAGCGTAGTTGGAGAAAGTAGTCATGGCTAAACCATTGGATTTATTGCTATTGAACGCATAGTTGTAACCTGAACCGTAAAGTGCCTGCCACTCGTAATTACCAATGGAATTATTACCCAACTTCCCCCAAGATGCACGCAGCTTCAAATTACTCAACCAATCTATATCTTTCATGAATTCCTCTTCAGATATACGCCAACCGGCAGAGAAAGAAGGAAACAGCCCCCAACGAGAATCGGGAGAAAAACGAGAAGAACCATCATAACGCATGTTCATTTCGAACAAGTAACGATTGTCAAATGCATAATTGATGCGACCGAACCAAGAACGAGAAGAGTATTCGTATGAAGAACCCTTAATATAATAAGGATCCGTCATGGCATCAAAGTCTGTCAAATTGACACTTGACATACCTTCCTTACAAATATCCACTTCGTCTCCCCAGTTACGCGATTCTTCATAACCGATCAATGCACCCACATCGTGCTTTCCATAAGTATGCGCCCAACTCACCAGCATATTGGTTTTCCAGTACTTTTCACGTCTTTCCCAATCATACACCTTATAAGTAGCCATATCCGTAGAAGTCGGAGGCGTACTCAAAGTCATTGTACGGTTGAAACTGTACTGTTCTTTATAATCAGAAGGTTGCCATCTGTGATGGTTTGTAAACTGATCATAATAAAAGTTGGCTGTAAACTTGAAGTCTTTCAAGAACTTCACTTCTATATACGGGTTCACGAAATATTTGTTCTGCTTGTAGTAACCATACGAGTTACTCATATTCAGCAATGGGTTTCCTGCCTGCCCGTCTTCTTCGTTAGTTTCGATTCCACCATATTTGCCGTCATAACAAGGATAAACACCTGGGGTCACCTTCTGCATGTTCAATCCCCACATATCGCCCAGATTATTGCGATCCTGATCGGCGTTATACCCCCAAGCACGCATTCCTACAGTCAGGAAATCGGTTACTCTCGACTCGATGTCACTACGCAAATAATATTTCTTTACCCCCGACTCGATAACCAAACCTGGATTATTCAGGTAAGTACCCGAAATCGCATAGTTAGTACGCTTTTCCGCACCAGTCAAGCTGATAGTATGTTCCTGCATCCATTTCGGGTCATAAACGACATCATACCAATCCGTATTCGGATGCGTCACATAATTCGGTATGCCAGCAACATTCGTCGCGTTCGGGTTATTAGCTGCTTCACGCCACTCATTGATCGTCGACCGGGAGAACTTGGCCGCCTGGTTCGTGTTGAGATAACCTTCGTTGACAAACTCCATATAATCCGCATAATCCGTTACCTGACGAATCAGTTTGGCCGGAGTCTGGTAAGAAAACTTGCCCGAATAGGTCACATTGATTTTTCCATCCGAACCACGTTTCGTCGTAACCAAGATTACCCCATTAGCCCCTCTGTTACCGTAAATGGCACAAGATGCGGCATCTTTCAAGATGGAGATCGAAGCCACATCATTTGGATTCACTTCATTGAGGCTCATCTCCATTCCGTCCACAAGGATCAGCGGGCCAGCATCGTTCATCGTACCCACACCACGGATCAAGATGGAAGAACCTTCGGCATTCGGCTGGCTACTAGTATTCATCACATTGACACCGGCCGCCATACCTGACAACGATGCGGCGATCGTGGTAACCGGACGGCTCAGCTTCTCATCCGTAAAATTTAGGCTGGCTACAGATCCGGTCAAATTCACCTTCTTCTGAGCAGCATAACCAACAACAACAACTTCTTCAAGAGCTTGGGTGTCATCTTTCAATACGATTTCGAAAGCCCCTTTATTACCCACTACAATCTCTTGGGCCATGTAACCGATATAGGATACCGAAAGTTTAGAATCGGCAGAAACGCCTTCCAGCGTAAATTTCCCGTCCATATCGGTTATTGTCCCGTTGGTAGTGCCCTTTACCGAAACATTCGCTCCGACAACCGGTTCGCCATTAACATCGCGGACAACTCCGGTGACAATCTTTCCCTGCTGGTGAACGCCAGCCTCCTTGACAGTTATGATAATGTTTTTATTCGATATCGTATAACTACAATTCGGGAGAATTGTAGTCAGTATATCAGATATACTGAGATCCTCAGCATTCAATGTGACACGTTTGTCCACGTCTATTATTTCGTCATTATAAAAGAACGTAAACTCACTGCAATTTTCAATTTTCTTTAAGACCTCTTTGACTGTTGAGTTTTTCATATTGAGGCTAATCCGGACAGTCTGAGAATAAGACTCTGTAGCATAAAGCCCACTTAACATGAAAGTTAACATAAACAGGGCTAAATTCATCACCCTAGTTTCTTTTTGAATAAAAGAATACAAAAGACCCTTTCGGTTAAAATAAATCATATTCTATATAGATTTTCAGTTAAACTTTATCGCCGAAACCAAATACCGGACGATAGATTAATTATTTTTTCGACAGACGAATGTAACTCACATACACCTATCCTCTTTTTTCACAATAACATCATTTGTCTATTCCCATAAGCAATCTGTTTTTAAAGTTAAACATTTATTTTCGAGGAGTTATATATACTTTATTTTTCTTTATCTCATACCTAACAGGAACAATCAGACTCATCGCTTCCATCACCTCTTCGATGCTCTCCTGCCGGATTGTGAAAGAAAGACGAGTGGAAGCGGCAAACTGCTTCGGACATTCGATATCCATATTATAGCGTCCCTCCATACTGATTAATATATCAGCCAGAAGTCGTTGTCAAATACCAGGCGGTCTTTGATCCAATCGGTATACAAACCGACTTTGGCTTCTTCGACAGAAGCGGTCTGATCCGACTTACGGTATCTGAACAGTTCATCCGGTTTCAAGTAAACCGGATCTTTCAAAGCTTTTCCTGATATCTTTACACTACCGCTCAGCAAAGCGGTCTCTACAAATTCACCTGAAGAATAGCTATCGAGATCGAAACAGGTTCCCAAAACTTCGACATCTATCTCTCCCGCCTGTACGACAAAAGGTTTTTTCGCATCTTTTGCCACCTCGAAATACGCTTCTCCCTCCAAAGAGACAAACCGTCTGTCACCGGTAAATTGATTCGGATAAGTCAGTTTTGTTTCCGAATTCAGCCAAACCACCGATCCGTCAGGCAACGTGAACCGGCCTTTGCTTCCTTTTGCCGTTATCAGTTGGTTTTGCACGATGACATCAGGAGCGGAATGCCCCCTCCAACTGCCGATACCATAACCGATTCCCAGCAAAAGCAACAAGACGGCAGCAACCCGCGTCCAACGCAAAACCACCGATAATGTATTTCTCTTCGCAGGCAAGTCCCTCTCCATCCGTCCCTGCTCCAGCAAGATACGGTTTTTCAGTTTCCCCAAAGCGATATCGATCTCCAGCTCGTTTCCGGCAGCGACATTACAAGACAGCCACAGGTCACGAGTTGCAATAAAATCATACCGATTATCATCCGATTGTTTCAGCCATCGAAGCAATAGCCTCTTCTCTTCCAGTTCAGCCGAGCCATCCAGATAACGGATTATGATTTCGTTGATATCGTGTGTTTCTTCTTTCATTACAGATTCATTTATTAGTAATACAAAAAAAGGTAGTTTTACCCTACCTCCATCCTACAAAGAATTAACGTTTCTTTTTATTCTCCGGCATGAAACTTTCGTTCCACCCTCTGGCTGTCTAAAGAGAAAGACAAGTGACAGCCAACACTAACAAAGGGAATAAGTCCCTTTGGATAAGATATTCTTTCAACCCGGAAAGAGCCTTGCTAATCTGCTTTTCAACCGCTTTGATACTAATATTCAGTTGTTCCGCAATCTCACGGTTCTTCAATCCATAGCTCCGGCTTAACATAAATATTTTATGGCATTGAGGGGGAAGCGTGTTTATATAAGACATGATTTCTTCTTCCAGTTCTTTCAATAACAAGCTCTGCTCGGAATTTTGCATATAAGAGGAAACGTACTGATCCAATATATCCGTCTCTCTCTCTCAGGTTTCAAAGGGTATACATCCTGTTGTTTCTTATCCAACGCATTCAGAGCATGCGTATATACGGCTTTGAAAAGATAAGACTTTACAGATTCATCCTCAAAACGGATACTTTCACGCCGCTTCCAAAGTTCATAAAAAACATCCTGAACAATATCTTCCGACAAATCCTTATCATTCACAAAACGGAAAGCATACGCCCGCAAAGGTTTGTAGAAACGCTTGAACAGTGTTTCCAAGGCTGCAAAATCCTGAACATATATCTCTCCTGACATGAATTTGTTGTTTTATAAAAAGCAAAAATACAGATATTTTTCATTTAATGCCGGCAGAAGGGGAATATTGATAACTATATAAGCAATATTGCCATTTACAATGCAACCATATTATCACTATCTTTGTTTTATTAATAATAAAAGGAAACAACATGACACCAATTGAATTAACAAAAACGGAATTTATACAGCGAGTAGGAAACTTCGAAGAAAGCCCCAAAGATTGGAAATACGTAGGCGACAAACCTTGTATCGTAGACTTTCATGCTCCCTGGTGCGGCTATTGCAAACGTCTGGAGCCGATACTCGATGAGTTTGCAAAAGAATACGACGGAAAACTCTACATCTATAAAGTCAATGTAGACAACGAAGAAGAACTGGAAGCTGCTTTCAAGATCCGGACGATCCCGACTTTGCTCCTCTGCCGCATGGACGGGAATAAAGAAATGATGCTCGGCACGATGGGTAAACCGGAACTGCGTAAAGTGATCGAAGGTATCTTATAATATATCTTCAGAGATTAGGATACAGAAGGTATGAATCAGGAAAGCCAAACGCTAATTCTGATTCATGCCTTCTACTTTTATACGGATCGAGCCTGGAGTCCGTTGGAAGCAGGAACAAAACAGATTCAGATCATTCGTCTTTTGCATGAACTCCTGCAATATCCGGTATTCCTCATCCGACCATGTTTCATAATGACGGGGATATTGCTTACGAACTCTCATTATCGACTCGGATACGTCCGTTTTCTTGATTCCCAATTGCCGGATACGCTCTTCGAAACCGGCCAGATCTTCATCCGTACAGTTGTTTACCGGATCGGCATCAAAGAAACCGGGACAAATCTTATTCTCGACCTGGACCTGTTTCGTTACAGAGACAGGAATAGGCTCGAAAAGAACGGATTCCGGTTCTATTGCGTCTAACTCCTTCTTCAAGTTTGAAATATGCTTCGTTGCTTCGGGAGAAAGCAGTTTAACGGAGCATTCATGACGGGAATAAGCCTCGTCCCTACTCGCGGAAAGCCAGTTAAAGGAACCTTCCACCAATACCGAATCATCAATCGCAAGCGATTTATTATGAATGCCTTTCAACAGAATCAACTTAATACCGTTTTCGGTTAAAGCCTTCCGTCCGGCAACGGCCTCCTTCCGCAACACACCGGTTTGTTTATCATAATCCAAGCGGAAATCCGAATACACCACGACTTCCACACCTCGCTCCACTGCTTCCCGCATCAGGGGAATAAGATTATCATGTTCAATCGCCTGGATCGATATAAAAGGAGATACGATCAGCAACCTTTTTGTCGCATCTTTAAAGGCTTGCCGCAACAAACCGGTGTGTTCCTTCAATGTCGATAAACGTTCGGCCGGCTGGTAGCGGCAAAGCGGTTCCTTTTGCCGATAGATGAAATTGCCGGACACTTCGTTCGCAGGATCGTCAAACAACCATTTTGCCAAGTTACCGACGGGCGTATTCCGTTCGGGATGGAATATATTCATATTTCCGAACACCAGAAAATGATATTGCGCACGCGAAACAGCTACGTTGAGCATATTGTACTTCCCACCTTGCTCCATAAAATAAGAAGCATCACCGGGAGAATTGACCGATGAAAAAATCACGACCGGACACTGCGCTCCCTGCAAAGAGTGAACAGTGCCGATCGTCATACCGGCAAACGCTTCCGCCTCCGGCGACTGTTCCGCAAGACTACGG
>ULQF01015688.1_pt1 | contig 11963 bp, 8 predicted proteins | sample 1954211 | NCBI WGS metagenome assembly ULQF01 (sample SAMEA4835648, study PRJEB28245) | human gut metagenome | biome: gut microbiome; material: fecal sample | place: Denmark | collected 2008 | reverse complement strand
AAAAAAAGGATCGTTAAATTGCGTCATGCAAACGCGGTACGATTCTTCAAGGAGCTGAAATGAAATTTGACATTATTATTCCGATGGGATGTTACTGTGCTTCGGCACAGGCTTTGAAAAGCGTTAAAAAGAGAAGTCGTTCGCTGCCTTTTGACTGGGTCGGACCGCTTTCGTTTGATCAGGCCGTCCGTTTTCTGGAAACCGGATTTGAAGGCTTTTTTGAAAAAGAAGATTTGGTAAAATATGAAAAGGATACCAAGAAAAACGTAGGGTATGTCAATACTCGCAACAATCTGCTTTTTCTGCACGATTTTAAAGAGGTGGCGCATTTTGACGAAGAATACGTGCAGCTGCGCGAAAAGTACGAACGCCGGATCAAACGGATTTATCAGACGATTCGGGATTCGAAAGATATTTTGTATTTGCATGTTCATACGCCGGATATGATGGACCGTCTGCCGGCGGACGAAGAACTGCAAGCCGCCCTGGAACGGCTGCGGAAAATGTACCCGGAAAAGAATCACCGTCTGTTGTTTGTCAATCTGGCGGAAACGGAAGAGGGCAAGACCGGTTTTGAAAAAAGGGAAATCGGCGGCTTTGACGAGAATTTTCCCGGTTTCGTCTATTTCAAAAAGAACGTGGAAGCGGTTTTGAAAGCGTATAAGGTTCGCAAAAACGTCAAAGACGTCATGAAAAAGTTTGCGTTTAAACTGCTCGACGCCCTGAGCCGTCTTGTCCCCAGCCGGCGCGTCCGTGAAAAAACGAGGATGTTGTACAAAGAATACAAATGATTTTTGAGCTGCCGGCCCTAAACGGGAACGGCAGTCGGTGGATACGGGTATGGAAAGATTCGATTTTATTGTTCCTTCGGGATATTTCTGCGTGACCGGCTATCATTTGCGTCATGCTCGCCTTCACGGAGAAACGCTGCCGTTCGACTGGTTGGACGGAGTGACGCCGGAGTTGTTTGCCGGTTTTCTGGAAAGTCGTTTTCGGGATTTTCTGGAGTTGCCGCAGCTGATTCCGGAAGGGAAAAAAGAAGAAGGAGACGGGCATTATCGTTTCCGCATGCCGAGTGGGGTCGTTTTTGTTCACGACTTTGCCCGTCCGGATCCGGCGGAAGAATTTGCGGGAGTAAAACAGAAATACGACCGCCGCATCAAAAGGCTGTTTGACAAAGCGGCAAAGGCCCGGAGCATATTGTTCGTGCATTGCGGCCGGAAAGAAGCCGACGCGGTCAGCCTGCAAAATATTTACAAGCGTTTGCAGGCGCTGTTTCCCGACAAAAGGGTGAAATTTTTGTACGTGCGTCTGATTGACGGCAAAAAAGGGTTTGATTATGTTTCCCGATCGCCGGAAATTGATGTGGTTGACATGGAATTTGGCACCAACAGCGATCCGAAGCAGTTTTGGATCGGCAATACCGGTGTTTTTAATCGTATGTTGTCCGCCTACCGTTTGACGTTTGCGGCGCGCATCCGGTTTTGGATCAATCGCCGGAAACGGAAATTCAGCAAAAATTATGACCGGATGTGAACGTGCCGTCGTTCGTCTGATGTAAAAGCTCTCTTTTCCGGGGGCTTTTGGTTTTGACGGGGCGGTTTTCCGCCGGGAAGGCCGGCTGTTTGTCTTATTTTGTGTTCTGACTTGGTTTGCTGCCCGTTTGATGTCGTTTGTTCGGAATTTGCTTAAAAAAGTCGGAATGAAAAAACGGCAAAAGGAAAAAGCCTTGAAACAAATCAAGGCTTTTCAATTTGGTAGGGGTAGTCAGACTCGAACTGACACGGCCTGAGGCCACAAGATTTTGAGTCTAGCGCGTCTACCAGTTCCGCCATACCCCCGTAAAACAACCAACAAATAACCGATAATTTTGCAAACGTCAACATTTTTTTTACCAAGCTTTGTTATTTTAAATCATCTGGACAATATCAGCGGAGGGCAGGTTTTGCAAAAAGCGGAAGAAAAGGCGGTTGCCTGTTATCAAAGCGGGAATTTTGCGGCGGCGCTTCGTTCTTTTTTGAACGTTCTGGCCGAAGACCCGAAACGCGAGGACATTCTCGTTTATATCGCCAATTGCTACGACGGACTGGGGCAGAAGGAGGAAGCGGTCGCATATTATCGCAAGGCGTTGAAGGCGAACAAAAAGTCGGATATTGCCGCCGCCAACCTGGCAATTATTTTTTATGAACTGCAGGATTACGCGGAAGCTCAGAACGCCGCCGAGCGGGCGCTGAAAATCAATCCGCGGAATGCGTCCGCGCTTTCGGTGATGGGCAATTTGCGTTATCGCAAAAAAGATTTTGACGGAGCGCTGAAATTTTATCAGCAGGCGATGGAAACAAAACGCGATTTCTATACCGCGGTGCTGAACGCCGCCTCCATTTATTTTGAACGCCGCGATTTCAACACCGCCTATTTTTATGCCAAACGCACCGTACAGTCGCATCCGGATTCCCTTGAAGCGCAAAATCTGCTGGCCGGGGTCTGCATTGAACTCGGCCGCTCCGACGAAGCGATTTTGATTTTGTCGGAACTGTATGAAAAAAATCCCGAAGATTGCTGGCTTTGCAACCTGCTTTCGCAGGCCTTTCAGCAGAAAAAGGAATATGACCGCGCGCTGGAAATGGGCTGGCGGGCGGTGGTGCTGTCCAAAGGCGACAACGACCAGCAGATCAACTTCGGCTATCTGTTGTATGAAATTGCGGTTGAGAGCCCGGCAACCGACGTTCTTTCCCATGCCCGCCGCTGGCAGCGCGAATATCCCGACAACCCGATCGTCAGGCATATGACCGGCGCCATGCTGAACGCCGGTCACGTCAGCCAGATCAACAGCGTTTACGTGCGCGACATTTTTAACGCTTTTGCCGACGATTTCGAGAATGTGCTCGGCAGTCTGGACTATGCGGTGCCGAGCCTGATGGCGGAGGCGTTGGAAGCGCTGGCGCAAAACGTCAGGCTCAAGAAAATGAAGATTCTGGACGCCGGCTGCGGCACCGGCCTGTGCGGAGCCTATTTGAAAAAATATGCGAAATTCCGCGGCCTGGACGGCGTGGACCTGTCGGAAAAAATGCTGGAAGTCGCCCGCCGCAAAAAACTTTACACCCGCCTGTACAATCAGGACTTAAGTCAGTTTTTGTCTCGGCACGAAAACGGTTATGACCTGATCAATGCCGCCGACGTGTTTACCTATTTCGGCGAACTCGGCAGCGTCTTTGTTTTGATGTTTGACGCTTTGAAGCCGGGAGGGCGGATTTTGTTCAGCGTCAGTGAAAATTCTCATAACAAAGACGATTATTTTCTCCATCTGTCGGGACGTTTTCTGCACAGTAAAAGCTATGTCGAAGAAGGTTTGAAAAAGCGCGGTTTTATCATTGAAAAGTTAAACCGCGTCAAGCTTCGCAACGAAGGGGAAGCGGAAGTCTGGGGCTGGATCGTGATGGCCCGCAAACCCTGAAAAAACAGAATGAAAGCCGTTTGCCAAAAAAATCAAAAAAGGAAAAAGCAAAAATAAAAACCTCTCTTTGACGAGAGGTTTTTTAGCTCGAAAGTGTCCTGAATCAAACTTACTTTTTAGCGGTTTTTTTCGGGGCTGCTTTTTTCGCGGAAGCAGATTTGCAGGAAGTCGATTTTGCGGAAGAAGACTTCGAGCAGCAGCATTTGCCGCCGTTCAGCTGTTCAACCGCCATCATCCAGAATTTTTCGTCCTGACCCTGCGGGCATCCGGCGTTCTGCCAGATGTAGTAGGCTGCTTCTCTGATAGCGTTTTCATTATAATTTACCATCACTTACTCCAAATAAAAAAGTTCGGTTAACATCATCTAATATACATACAAAATTTTATCCGTCAATATGTAATCTCATACAAAATCAATAATTAACCGGCGATAAAATTTTTTAACCAAATAAAAATGTCTTTGTGGTGTAATTTGCTTGCAATTCTATAGATAAGAAACTATAGATAGATTTAAAGAGCCACGCTTTTTTTTAGTTCAAATTTAGAGGTTATTATATGGAAAATTTATTATCCGACGCAGAGATGGAAGCCGTCATTGACGGCGATCACGGCAATGTTTTTGCCGTGCTTGGCATACACCGCGACAAAGGCAGCAAAAACGTGTTTATCCGCGCTTTTCAGCCGCATGCGAAATCAATTGAGGTGATCGGCCGCGACGGCGTTTCGCGCGGTATGATGAACCGCCTTGACGAACGCGGTTTTTTCCAGATCAACCTCGGCGCCGGCGACAATTTTTCCTACCGGTTCAAAATCGAAAACGACCGCGGCGAGTTTTACGAGGCGGAAGACACTTACCGGTTCCGGCCGACGCTCGGCGACATCGACGTCTATCTCTTAGGCGAGGGCAGCCATCTGGAAATGTACAGGAAACTGGGCGCTCACGTTTGCGAACAGGACGGCGTCAAAGGCGTCAGCTTCGCCGTCTGGGCGCCGAACGCCAAACGCGTTTCGGTGGTCGGCAATTTCAACAACTGGGACGGCCGCACCTGCGTCATGCGCAAATATCCGACCTGCGGCGTGTGGGACATTTTCGTCCCCGGTCTGGGCGAGGGCGAAGTTTACAAATACGAAATCAAAACGCAGCAGGACTATATTCTCACCAAATCCGACCCGGTCGGCTTTTATGCCGAAAAACGTCCGCATAACGCGTCGATCGTCTATGACCTGAACCATTACCGCTGGAACGACGAGGAATGGATGTCTCATCCCGACCGCCACAACCGCCTTACGGGGCCGATGTCGATTTACGAAGTGCATGCCGGTTCCTGGCGGCGCAAAGGCGAAAACGGCGGCGAGTATCTGACTTATCGCGAAATGGCGGATACGCTGGTACCCTATGTGACCAACATGGGCTTTACCCATGTCGAGTTTCTGCCGCTGGCCGAACATCCGCTTGATGCTTCCTGGGGGTATCAGGTGGTCGGCATGTTTGCGCCTACCAGCCGCTTCGGCACGCCGGACGACCTGCGTTATCTGATCGACAAGTTCCATCAGTCGGGGATCGCGGTGATCATGGACTGGGTTCCCGCCCATTTTCCGAAGGACGGGCACGGCCTGTGCGAATTTGACGGCACCCATTTGTACGAACACGCCGATCCGCGCAAGGGCGAGCACAAAGACTGGGGAACCAAGATTTACAACTACGGCCGCACCGAAGTTTTCAACTATCTGTGCACCAACGCGCTTTACTGGCTGAAGGAATATCACATCGACGGGCTGCGGGTGGATGCGGTGGCTTCGATGCTTTATCTCGACTATTCCCGCAATCCCGGCGAATGGATTCCGAATATTTACGGCGGCAATGAAAATCTGGAGGCGATTGCCTTCCTGCGGCGGATGAACGAACTGGTTTACGGGCTCAATCAGGGAGCCTGCACCTGCGCCGAAGAGTCCACTGCCTGGCCGATGGTTTCCCGTCCGACTTCGATGGGCGGGCTCGGCTTCGGTTACAAATGGAACATGGGCTGGATGAACGATACCCTGAAATATATCAGCAAGGATCCGATTTACCGTCAGTATCACCACGGCATGCTGACGTTCGGCCTGCTGTATGCCTTTAACGAGAATTTTATTCTGCCGATTTCCCACGATGAAGTGGTCCACGGCAAGGGGTCGATGCTATGCAAAATGCCGGGCGACGAATGGCAGAAGTTTGCCAACCTGCGCGCCTATTACGGCTTTATGTATACCCATCCGGGCAAAAAGCTGCTGTTCATGGGCTGCGATTTCGGTCAGGACTGGGAATGGAACTATGACGAAAGCCTGCGCTGGCACCTGCTCGATTATCCGATGTATAAGGGAATGCAGAACTGCGTCCGCGACCTCAACCTGATGTACAAGGGCAATCCGCCGCTTTATGAAATCGATTTCGACTACCGCGGTTTCGAGTGGCTGGATCATGCCAACGCGGCCGACAGTGTCATTTCTTATATTCGTAAAGGCGAAACGCCGGGCGACTATCTGATCGTTGTCTGCAACTTTACTCCCGTCGTGCGCGAAGATTACCGGGTCGGCGTGCCGGAAAACTGCGGTTATCAGGAGATATTCAACAGCGACGACAAAAACTACTGGGGCAGCGGCGTCAAAAACGACGGCGTCCGTTATGCCGAGCGGCAGGAATGGAACGGCAAGCCCTATTCGATAAAGCTCACGCTGCCGGCATTGTCGACCGTTGTCATCAAACCGGTCAGATAGTATATAAAAGAGCCGGGAGGAGAAACGATGAGCAGTTTTAAGATACAACCGGGAACGCCTTATCCGCTGGGCTCTCACTATGACGGCAGGGGCGTCAATTTCGCGCTTTTTTCCGCCCATGCGACCAAAGTGGAACTGTGCCTGTTCAACCAAAACGGCACCGAAGAGGTTTCGCGGATCGCCGTTACCGTCAACGACAACAACGTCTGGCATGTTTATGTCGGCGGACTCAAGCCCGGGCAGATATACGGCTATCGCGTTTACGGCCCCTACAAGCCGGAGGAGGGGCATCGTTTCAATCCCAACAAGCTGCTGTTTGATCCCTACGGCAAAAAGCTGAGCGGCAAACTGATCTGGCACAAGGCGATTTTCGGTTATAATCCCGACAGTCCGGACAAAGACCTTTCCTTCAACGAGTTGGACAGCGCGCCCTATGTGCCCAAATCGGTGGTGGTCGAGGACCGTTTCGACTGGGAAGACGATATCCGTCCGGCATACGGTTTTAACGAAAGCGTTTTATACGAAACGCATGTTCGCGGTTATACCAAACTGCACCCGCAGGTTCCCGACCGGCACCGCGGCACCTTTCTCGGCCTTTGCGCGCCGGCGGTGGTGTCTTATCTGAAAAATTTGGGGATCACCGCGGTGGAGCTGCTGCCGGTGCACGCCTTTTTCGGCAACCGGCACAAAAAGGGCTTTCCCCGCGACAATTACTGGGGCTACGAGAGCTGCAGCTTTTTTGCGCCGGAACAGTCTTATCTGGCCTGCGACGATTTGGACGAGTTCAAAAAAATGGTGAAGCTCTATCATCAAAACGGGCTGGAAGTGATTTTGGACGTGGTCTACAACCATACCGCGGAAGGCAACCAGATGGGGCCGACGCTCTGTTACCGGGGGATTGACAACGCCTCCTATTACATGCTCAATTCGGAAAACAAGCGCTATTATTACGACAGCACCGGCTGCGGCGCTTCGTTCAATGCCGAAAACCCTTATGTGCTTCAGCTGATTACGGATTCCCTGCGTTACTGGACGGAAGAAATGCATGTCGACGGCTTCCGCTTTGATCTGGCGACCACGCTCTGCCGGAGAAAAGGCGGTTTTACCGCCGAAAGCGGATTTTTGTACGCCGTCCGTCAGGATCCGGTTTTGAAAAACGTCAAATTGATTGCCGAACCGTGGGACGTGGGCGACGGCGGTTATCAGCTGGGCGCGTTTCCGCCGGGCTGGAGTGAATGGAACGACCGCTTCCGCGACGTGGTCCGCCGTTTTTGGAAAGGCGACCAGTATCAGACGGCGGAACTGGCCAGCCGCATTTCCGGTTCGAGCGATATTTTTAACTACCACAACCGCGATATTTGGAGCAGTCTTAATTTTGTAACCGCACACGACGGCTTCTGCCTGAACGACCTGGTCAGCTACAATGTCAAGCACAACGCGGCCAACGGCGAGGACAACCGCGACGGCACCAATGCCAACTGGAGCTGGAACTCCGGCGAAGAAGGCGAAACCGACAATCCGTCGGTTCTTGCCAACCGCCGCTGCCGCGCCAGGGCGATCATGGCGACCCTGCTTTTGTCGGTAGGCACGCCGATGCTGTTTGCCGGCGACGAGTTTCTGCATACCCAGATGGGCAACAACAATCCCTATTGTCAGGACAATGTGCTGACATGGCTGTGTTGGGAGGCCGTTGACGGCGACGATGCCGAGTTTACCGAATTTGTCCGCCGGCTGATCGCTCTCCGCCGCAAATTGAAAATTTATGAGAAAAAACGTTTCTTTACCGGCAAGTACGGACCGGACGGGATCAAAGACATGGTTTGGTACAACGAGAACGGAAAAGAATTTGCCGACGCCGACTGGTACGACGGCAACCGCAAGGCTTTGTCGTACTGCGTTTACCGCAACGGCCGCTTTGTCCTAGGCATTTACAATGCCGGCGCGGCGGAAACGGAATGGAAGCTGCCGCTGCTGGGCAGAGGGATGAAATGGAATTTGCTGCTGGACACTTCGGAGAAGTTCGTCAGCCGGAAAAAAATCGCTTCCGGAGGCACAATTACGGTGCCGGCGTGGAGCGTTTTGTTGTTTGAAATTAAAAAATAGGGGGAAAACATCATGGATGAAAAGTTGCGCGAACTGGCCGACCGCCTGGGCATTGCCACCGCTTACACCGATTGCGGGTTGAAAGCCGCCTGCCACGAGGTGAGCGACGAAACGGTGCGTTTTTTTGCCGGCGTTCTGGGATATAAGGCCGGCAGCGGCGAAGAAATCGCCCGCTCTCTCCGCGCTTTGGACAACCGCCGCTGGCAGACGGCGTTGGAACCCGTTTACGTTATTCCCCGAAGCCGCAAGGTTTTTGACGTCGTGGTCCCCGAAAACGAAATCGAAGGCGATTTCGGCCTTTCCGTCGTCAGCCGGCAGACAGGCGAAAAGTCGGAGGTTTCCTTTGTCGTCGTTACCCTGCCGGAAAGGCGGACGGTCGGCAAAAAAACGTACGGCCGGCTGGAAATTGAGATTACCTCCGATCTGGCGGTCGGTTATTACGACGCCGAACTGAATGTCGGCGAAAACTCGTACCGGACGCTGCTGGCGATAGCGCCGGAAAAATGCTGGCAGCCGGAAGGCTGGGACAAAATGCGCCTGTGGGGCTACTGCGTGCAGCTTTATTCTCTCCGCAGCCGCCGCAACTGGGGGATCGGCGACTTTACCGACCTGTGCAATTTTGTCGGCATGTGCCGGAAAAGCGGCGCCGACATTATCGGCCTCAATCCGGTCAACGTGCTCGGCCACTGTTTTCCCGAGGAGGCCAGTCCTTATTCTTCGGTCAGCCGTCTGTTTTTGAATCCGATTTATATTGATGTTGAAAGCGTGCCCGAATTCCGGCCGGAAGACCGCTATCAGGCGGAGGCGGAAATTGCCGACCTGAACGCTGCGGACACGATTGACTACGGCCGCGTCTATCCGCTTAAGATGAAGGTTTTGCAGACGCTTTACCGGCGGATGAAGGAAGACCCGGAACGGATGAAGGCGTTTGACAAATTCTGCCGCCGTAAGGGAGAGGATCTGGACAATCTGGCGACTTTTCAGGCTTTGTACGAGGACAAGTGGCAGGACCACTGGGGCGGCTGGCGCGCCTGGGAAAAGGAATATCGCAAACCCGGCACCGCCGCGGTTAAAAAATATCAAAAACAGCAGGCCGACCGGCTGGGCTTTTTCAAGTTCCTGCAGTTTGAGGCCGACCGTCAGCTGCAAAAGGTTACGGACTGCGTCCGCGAAGCGGGGCTGAAAATCGGCATTTACCGCGACCTGCCGGTCGGCGTCGGCCGCGACAGCGCGGAAGTGTGGGGCGACGAAGGCCTCTATCTGCGCGAAAGCGGCGCCGGCGCGCCGCCGGACGCGTTTTTTCCGACCGGGCAAAAGTGGAATTTGGGCGCGTTTAATCCGTTTGAACTGAAAGCCCGCGCCTATCAGCCGTTTATCAAAATTATCCGCGCCGCCGCGGAAGGGGCGGGAGCGCTGCGCCTGGATCACGTGATGAGTCTGATGCGTCTGTTTGTCATGCCCGAGGCCGACGGCAAACCGGGAACGTATATCATGTATAATTTTGAAGATATGCTGGGCATCGTCGCCATTGAGAGCCACTTAAACCGCTGCATGATCGTCGGCGAAAGCATCGGTAACGTGCCGGAAGGTTTTCTGGACAAGATAGCCGCCAAAAACATCATGTCGATGAGCGTCCTCTGGAGCGAGCGCTGGGACGCCGGCTGGGGAGATTTCAAATCGCCCTACCAGTATCCGGAAAACGTGGTGACTTCCGTCGGCACCCACGACATGCCGCCGCTTAAGATGTGGTGGTTCGGCTACGATATCGCGCTTTCGCGCAAACTCGGCATTATCGGAAGCGATCAGGAAATGCATGACAACTACCATAAGCGCGAAGCCGACCGCTGGAAGCTGCTGAAAGCGATGGACGAAAATCAGGTCTGGCCGGAAGACAACCGCCGCCACGGAGACTATCTGTACGGCGAAGGCTATCCGGAGGGGCTGGAAGAAGCCGTCCACCGTTTCATGGCCAAAAGCAATGCCAAAATCTTTCTGGTGCAGCCGGAAGATATTTTCCAGGTGGAAAAACTGCAAAACCTGCCCGGCACCGATCGTGACAAATATCCGAACTGGCGGCTGAAACTTCCGGTTAATCTGGAGGATATGGAAAACACGCTGGCCTATTACCGTAACATTGCGGCTGTCAAAAAAGAAAGATAGGCAAAAGGAATGGTTGTCGAAAATAAGGAAATCCGGCTGGTGGCATCCGATCTTGACGGCACGCTGCTCGATTCTGAGAAGCGTCTGCCTGAAGGTTTTTTGCCGCTTTTGGAACAATTGCTGGCACGCGGGGTTTGTTTTGTCGCCGCCAGCGGCCGCCAGTATTTTAACATGCTGGAATATTTTAAAACGCTCGGCGAACGGATATACTTCATTGCCGAAAACGGAGGAGTGGTTTATTATCGGGGACGGATTGTCATGGCCCGCGACATGGAAACCGAACTTTGGCAGGCGGTTGTGGCGGACGTTGCGGCCAAAAGGGCAGGGCGCGTCATTTTAAGCGGCGGCAAAAGCGCTTATGCGGCGGCGGAAGATATGAAAGACGAAAATTTTGCCCGGAACGTCAATCGTTTTTTTGCCCGCGCGACGGTAGTGGAAAAACTGGAGCCTGCCGCGTTTGACGACGGCATTTGCAAGGTGGCGGTGTTTGCCGAAAATGCTTCGGAAACGCTGACTTATCCTGCCTTGCGGCATTTTTCCGCCCGGGCGAACGTGGTTCTTTCCGGTCCCGACTGGGTGGATATTATGGATTTGAACGTCGGCAAAGGCAATGCGCTTTCCTTTATTCAGGAAAAACTCGGCATTGACCGGGAAGAAACGATGACCTTCGGCGATTATCTGAACGACGTTTCTCTGCTTGAAAACAGCGCCTGTTCTTATGCGATGAAGAACGCTCATCCCGACCTGAAAAAGATTGCCGCGGCCATTGCGCCCGGTAATGACGAAGGCGGCGTGATGAAAGTGCTGGAACAGGCTTTTTTTTGACAGATAAAAAACGTTTTTTTAAGAAAGGCGAAAAACCGGCGTTTGCCGTTTTTTTTATATGCGGAAAGATGCCGACAGGAACGGAAAATGCCCGAAAATTATCAAAATATCAGAGGATTGCAATATTTTTTGAGAAACTGAAAGCCGTATCAAAAAAAGGATCGTTATTTTGATACAGAATAATAGTATACCTTTTGTCTTAACAATACAATAAAATTCCGTTTTTATCAAGCAGTTAGTTTCCTTTTTCAAAATTGCGGACACGCTTAATTAAAACGATCGTTTTGCTTCGGCAGAACGGGAAGAACAGCTTTTTGAAAGAAAGGGAAAAGGTTAGAATGTTAAAACCCAAGACTATATTTTCATTTGCGCTTTTGGCGGGAACATTTTTAACGTTTCCGTCAGCGGCAAAAGACATCACGGAATGGACGGAAGAGATAGAGAACGGCCGCGGGGAAACCATTGACCACATCAAGATAAACGTAGACGGAGAATATTCCCTGATTTACAACCGGGGACAAATCGGCAATATCGAAAGCACGTTTACGAACAACTATGAAGTCATTAGAAACTATGGCGAGATCGGCACCGTTCGTTCTGTTTTCAAAAACAATGAAGGAAGCGTTCAAAACTATGGTTTGATAGAACGGTTGCCGGCAGCATTTTC
>ULQF01075286.1_pt1 | contig 12010 bp, 10 predicted proteins | sample 1954211 | NCBI WGS metagenome assembly ULQF01 (sample SAMEA4835648, study PRJEB28245) | human gut metagenome | biome: gut microbiome; material: fecal sample | place: Denmark | collected 2008 | reverse complement strand
GTGGTGGTGGTTACACTACCACTAAGAAAGGACATACAATCTCAGCCGGTTCAAGTTATAACATTGTAATTGGAGCAGGTGGTGCTACCAATAGTAATGGTGGAACATCATCAGCATTTGGATTCTCAGCAGCAGGTGGAAAATATGGATCTCCTGGTTCATCAAACTTTGGAGTAGAAGTTGCCATTGGTGGTAATGGAGGTTCTGGTGGCGGCGGCGGAACAAGTTACCAAGGTTATGGTGGAAACGGCGGAAGTAATGGAAGTAATGGTTCAAATGGAACAGGTGGAAACGGTGGAAAAGGTCAAGGAACTACAACTCGTGAATTTGGTGAAAGCGATGGAACACTATATGCAGGTGGCGGAGCAGGAACCGAAGGAAAAGCAGGAGCAGGTGGTGGTGGTGTATATAACAACACTAATAACAGTGACAGATATTATGTAGCAAATGGTACAGCCAATACCGGTGGTGGTGGCGGCGGCGGAGCTTTTAACTTTATTAAAGGTGGAACTGGTGGTTCTGGTATAGTTGTTATTCGTAATACAAGAGTAGTACCAACAGAACAAATGCCAAGCTACACATACACTGGAACAAGTAGATTAGAAGTAGATAAAAATGGAAATTGGAAAATAAAATTTCTAAGCAGTGGAACACTTACATTTACAAGTTTAGGTGATGGAACAACTGCAGTAGACCTATTCTTAGTAGGAGGCGGTGGTTCTGGAAGATATGCAGGAGGCGGCGGTGGATATACAAGAACTGTTAAAAGTTTGAATATCGCCCTAAATACTAGTCAACAAATTGTGGTTGGAAAAGGAGCAGCATTTAGTTTTACAGAAACTATAAATGGTGGTTCATCTTCGGCTCTTGGATATACAGCAGCAGGAGGTTATGGAGTTGGGCAAGCAGATAAAGGAGGAAATGGTGGATCCGGTGGTGGTGGATATGCATACTCGGATTCAAACTCATGGGCTGGATCAGGCGGAACCAACGGAAAAAACGGAGATGCTAGTAGTTCAGGATGCTCCGGTGGTTATGGACAGATTTCAGTACCAGGCCCAAATGGTGAAACAGGTAACACAAGAGAATTTGGTGAGTCAACTGGTGATTTATATTCTGGAGGTGGTGGTGGAACAGCAGCAAGTGGATCTGCAGGCCTTCCAGGAGAAGTTACGACTGCTACCAATAGCGGTCGAGGCGGCGGTGGCGTAGCTGGAGAAGATGGTATAGTCATAATACGAAAACATCAATAGGAGTTTAATAGCTCCTATTTTTCTTTGATTAAAAGTTGTGATTTTAATGATACTTGCAATATTAGTTTCTATGGGCTACGCCGCACTTAATAAAAAATTAAGCATCTCTGGAGAAACCTTTTTACGTTCTCATGAAAATGTAAGAATAACAGGAATTAAAATGAATACTACAGAAATTGATGAAAATTTTACACATAATCATGAATATTCAAAGAGAGGTACAAAGGTATTCTCAACATTACTAAATATAGATTCTAAAATTAACTATACTGTACAAATAAATAACACAACAGGATATAAAGTCCGTAATAGATTTAGCTGGGGACAAAATAAGAGTAACTTTACATAAACAAAAAACATAATAGACAATACTCAGTCAGGATACTTCTGCGTTATGATGTACACTAACAACTACGGAAATAATTATAGTTACGGAATGTCAATAAGCGTAAAAAAAATATACTTAGAGAAATAAAATAAATTCTTGTAAACTTCTCCTTAATGCTTTATAATAACAAGTGTAATAAATGTGATGACTGGGTTGGAATCCACGAGCAATAAAGAAAAGAGACATTCTTCTATGAATAAGTGGGGTGGAACCACGGCAATAGCCGTCCCCACAATTTATAGAAGAATTTTTATTTAAGAAAGGAAAAGATTATGGAAAACTTAACAATGGAAAAACTAGTTAATTTCTGCAAACAATATGGTTTCATATTCCAAGGAAGTGAAATCTATGGTGGACTTGCTAATACATGGGATTATGGTCCATTAGGAGCAGAACTTAAAAACAACGTAAAGAAAGCTTGGGTAAAAAAATTCATTCAAGAAGATGTTAACAATGTAGGTCTTGACAGTGCTATCTTAATGAACCCTAAAACATGGGAAGCATCAGGCCACTTAGCAACATTCTCAGACCCACTAATTGACTGTAGAGCATGTAAAACAAGACATAGAGCAGACAAATTAGTTGAAGATGATGGAGTTGCTGACGCTGGTGGAATGAGTAATGAAGAATTAGTCGCTTACATAAAAGAACACAATATTAAATGTCCTAACTGTGGTAAAAGTGACTTTACAGATATAAGACAATTCAACTTAATGTTCAAAACATTCCAAGGAGTTACCGAAGAAGCTAAAAGTACAATTTACTTACGTCCTGAAACAGCTCAAGGAATATTTGCAAACTTCTTAAATGTTCAAAGAAGTATGCGTCTTAAAGTACCATTTGGTATTGGTCAAACAGGGAAAAGCTTTAGAAATGAAATAACACCAGGAAACTTCATATTCCGCGTTCGTGAATTTGAACAAATGGAACTAGAATTTTTCTGTAAACCAGGGACAGAACTAGAATGGTTTAAACATTACAAAGAATATTGTAAAAACTTCTTATTATCTCTTGGTATAAAAGAAGAAAATTTAAGACTAAGAGATCATTCAAAAGAAGAATTGTGTTTCTATAGTAATGCTACAACTGATATTGAATATAAATTCCCATTCGGATGGGGAGAATTATGGGGAATTGCAAGCCGTACTGACTATGACTTAACACAACATCAAAAATTCTCTGGTGTATCAATGGGATACTTAGATCCTGAAACAAATGAAAGATACATTCCTTATGTTATTGAACCATCACTTGGAGTAGAAAGACTAGTATTAACCGTTCTTTGTAATGCTTATGAAGAAGAAACACTAGAAGATGGTAGCACAAGAGAAGTATTACACCTTCATCCATACCTTGCACCATACAAATTAGTAGTATTACCACTTGTTAAAAAGCATCATCAAGAAAAAGCAATGGAAATATACAAAACTTTACAAAAAAGCTTTATGTGTACATATGACGACTCTGGAAATATAGGAAAAAGATATAGAAGAGCAGACGTAGTAGGAACACCATTTGCCATAACAATCGATGACGAAACAATAGAGAAAGGCACTGTTACAATAAGAGAACGTGACACAATGAAACAAGAAGTAATAAAAATCGAAGATATAAAAGAATATATTGAAAAGAGAATTGAATTTTAATGTATGATTTTTGTCATTTGTTCTTTATGTTCTTCTGCTATTCTATTCTTGGCTATATTGTAGAAACCATATTTTGTTCTTCTATAGATAAAAAAATTGTATTTAATAGAGGTTTCTTAATTGGTCCGTATCTACCAATTTACGGAGTTGCGTCTGTTATTATGACTTTATTACTAAAAAGATACAAAAGTGACATCTTTGCAGTATTTATAATGGGAGCTTTTATTTGCACTACAGTAGAATACTTAACAAGCTATGTTCTTGAAAAAATGTTTAAAACAAGATGGTGGGATTACACTAATCAAAGTTTTAATGTTAATGGAAGAGTATGCCTAAAAAATTCTGTTTTATTTGGTGTAGGTGGTGTAGCTATAATATACCTCCTAGATGATTACTTTGAAAAGTTAGTTGGTTTATTCTCACATAATGTATTTATAACTATAAACATTATTTTTATGATTATATTTTTTACGGATGTAGTAGTATCATATTTAGTTATTTCTAAGATAAGAAAAAATTCGGAACTAGTTAAAAAGGATATGACAGAAGAAATAAAAGAACAAGTTAAAGGAGAACTTGAAAAGCACTTGTCACTTAATAAAAGACTTCTTAATTCCTTCCCTAAAGTATTTGTTAATGTAAGAGATGTAGTAAAGAAAATCGATATAACTAGAAAAAAATAAAAAGTGATTTGCTAAGTAGCAAGTCTTTTTTTGTTATAATTTATTTTAAAGAAAATGATGTAACTAGCATAGATTTTACTAGGTGATAACATGCGTTTAATTTTTATAGAGTTTTTCATATATTCAGTTTTGGGTTATTTATTAGAAATTGTTTATGCAAGTATACTTAATAAGCGTCTTTATTTGAATAGAGGATTCTTAACAGGACCATACTGCCCAATATATGGTTTTGCACTTTTGTTTATTAAAAGTCTTACTATGGGAATAAGAAATATTATTTTTAAAACTCTTTTAGCAAGTTTAGTTGTAGTAGTAATTGAATACTCTACAGCTTTTTTATTAGAAAAAGTATTCCATAAGACTTTTTGGGATTATAGAAGAAAAAGGTTTAATATAAAAGGAAGAGTTTGCTTAGAAAATACTTTGTTTTTTGCTCTTGCAAGTACACTTTTTATAGACAAAATATCTCCTTTAATTGATAAGATGCTAAATAGTGAAACTACCAGCATAATAGTTTTGTCTTTTATGTTGTTTATGATCTTTATTTTCGATTTGTTCACTTCTTTCAAGAGGCATATGAATAGCTAAAACGAATTTTATTGATTTTTAAGACTTCATATGTTATAATAACAACTAATTTTAGGGGGTTTTATGATGTGTGCTACAAGTTTTGAAATTAGTGATTACCTAGAAAAATATATAGACGAAAATTTTAAGGATATTAAGACTAAAGAAGATGCTAAAAAAAGAGTTTTAGATTTATCAAATGTGATATTAAAGCTATGCAAGAAAGTTGACTCCAATTTAATCGATGAACTATGCAGAAAAAAGCCTTTATTTAGTGATGCTCTTGATCTTATTTTTGCAGATTCTAAGGCACAAAGTTCAAAGTCTTATGAAGTTTATCTTCAAACGTTTAAAAAAGGGTTTAGTAAATATTGTTTTGATGAAAAAGATGGCGATAAATTAAAAGTAAGAGGTTTTTCATACTTTAAAGAGCCAAGAAAACATTTGAGTACAAAAGAATTTAGAGAATTATTTAAAAGATACAAAGAAAATGATGAATCTGCTATGGAAGAATTAGTGCGTGCTAATATTGATTTAGTAAGTAATGTTTGTTTGAATGATTCAAATATTAGAGATTTGTTATTAAACGAAAGTATTGATTTAGATGATGCTATTCAAGAAGGAATAATAGGACTTATAAAGGCTATTAAAAGCTATGATGAAACAAGAAGCTCAAGATTTTCAACATATGCCTTTTATGTCATAAAGCAGGCTATTGTAAGAAATTTGATTGAAACAGCAGAAGAAATAAGAACTCCTATAAATCAAAGACCAATATATTACAAAATGAAATCTTATATAGAAAACTATTATGAAAGATATGGAACTTACCCATCACTTGAAAGATTGTCTGTATATATGAACATGAAAAAAAATACTATATATTCGCTCCTTACAAGTAAAGATATCGTTCATGTTGAAAGTGAAGAGTTTGATGAGAATAGTGCTACATATGATTTTGAAGATGAAGTATTAACAAGAATAAGTAATTTAAAATTAAGAGAGAGTATAAAGGATAGATTAACTGATACTGATAGTACAATAATTTTTGCTAGGATGGATGGTCTAAGCCAAGATGAAGCAATGGATTTAATAGATGAAAAAATGTGTAGACAAAATGTAAACTTAAGAGAAAAAAGTGCCTTGAAAAAGATAAAAGGATCCGAGTTTATAGAAAACTACGCATATCTTGCTATAAGTCCAGATGATTTTGTTAATGAAGTTAGAGCATTTAGAAGAAAAACACCAAAACAAAAAGAACTAGTAAAAGTAGGATTTAAATCCTAGAATGGAATGTGAAGTATGAGAAATTGTAAAGTAGTGGAACCCACAGCAGTCCTTAATGATGCAGTAGAAGAATATATTGATACAAATTTTGTAACTGGACTTGGCAAGGAAAAAACTAAAGAGTTATTTAGAAACTTTTATTCTTGTATGAACAAGCTAGGTTATGAAGTAACCAGTGATGTAATAGAGCAATTATGCATAGAAAAGTCAAATTTCAGTGATATTCTTGATGAATATTTCTACTATGGTGTTCCAAAAAACAGAATAGAGAAAATCTTAGAAAAAGGTTTCAAACAATATTACACATTTGATTATCAAGAAGAAAAAGGTGCTAGAATAAAATCCAAAATAATAAGAACATATGGATCTTATAAGACAGATGAAAAAGAGTTTAATAAATTATTACACGAATATAAAAACGGTAACAAAGAGTTAAAAAGCACTTTAATTATAATGCTTTTACCACTTGCTAATGAAGTTGCTTTACAATATTTAAAACATAGATGCAATTATGAAGCAATTGGAATTGAATATGAAGATATTGTAGAAGATTGTGTTGTCGCTTTAATGAGAGCAATTGACAAATTTGATGAAGAAAGAGAAGTTAAGTTTTCTTCCTATGCTTGGAAGTCTCTAATCTTTGTAATAGATAGAGAAGTAAATAGACAAAAAGAGCTAATCACTAAACCTAACAATGTTGATAGATTACAAAAAAACGTAGAAAGATATATGGAAAACTACAAAAGTGAGAATGAAGTTTATCCAAGTGTAGAAGAAGTATGTCACTATTTTGGAATAAAAAGAAGCACGGCAGTACCACTTTGTTTTAATATTCAAACTGTACCAATAGAAACAGAAATGAGTGAAATTGAAAAAGCATCATGTGACAACAGATATCATGATATCGAACAGGTAGATGAAGAGGTTTTAAATGAAGTAAGTAAAGAAAAATTAGTAGAGCTTTTAAGACATATTTTTACTGAAAAGAAAAGTAAGACATTGCTTGACTACATGGGATTTTTTCAAGAACCAAGAAGCACGATAGAACTAGCAAAAGAATATGGAGTTAGTAAATCTGAGGTAGCAAGAAGAGTAAAAGAAGCTTTAGATGTTTTAAGAAGAACAAAGAAAATGGCGGAATTTTCCTATTTAGCAGAAAATCCAAGCGAAATCGAAAAAACTATAAAGGAAGAAAGAGAAAAAAACGATAAAGCATTACGAGAGAAAGCATTACTTAGAAAAATAAACAGAAAAAATAAATAAGGGGGTATTTATTTATGTATGTTAGAGATGAAGAAAAAATTGATGAGCTTTTAATAAAATATGTAGATGAAATCTTTAAAGGAAATGCAAGTCAAAATGAGATAAAAATAAAAATGCTAGATTTTTTATCTTATTTAAACAAAAGAAATATTCAACTATCTGCAAATTTAGTTGAAGGGCTTTGTAGAGAAAGCACTAATTTTAGTAATGCAATTGATGAGTATTTTACTGCAGCTGCAAATGGTGGAAAACAAGGAGTAGAAAAAGGATTTATAACTATTCACAGAGGATTTAAAAAGTTTTGTTATGAAGAAAAAGACGATGCTAGAATAGTGCCAATTGTAAAATATAGAAGTCCAAGTAAAAGAATAAGTGAACAAGAGATGCTTTCTTTACTAAAAAGATATAGAAATGATGATAAGCAAGCTTTAAAAGAACTTATCATGAGTAATGTAGGGTTAATAACTTTAGTATGTAAAAAGAATAGAGCAATTCAACGACTTATTGCAGAAAACAACATTGATACAGCAGATGTTTTCCAAGAGGGAGTTATTGGTTTAATGTCTGCTTTCAAAAAGTATGATGAAACTTCTGGATATAAGTTTTCAACCTATGCTTACAGTGTACTTGAAACAGAAATGTTTAGGTCATTAAATAAAAGTGCTAATCAAATAAAGATTCCAGAACCATTAAGAATAGAAAGTTATATAGTAGAAGATTATATAAAAGACTTTTATGAAAAGTATGAAACATATCCAAAAGTAGGAGAAATAAGTGCAGGTACTGGTATTTGTGAAAAAGATATTAAAAGAATAATAACAAGTACAATAACTGCTAGAATAGATGACCCACTAGATAGTGTAGAACAAGAATATGGCTTTGAAGACGATATGTTGAAAGAAATGAGTAATGAAGTTCTTCTAGGAAATTTAGGTAAAGTACTAACAGATGGTGAAAGAGATTTTATCTATTCTAGAATGGGAGTAGAAGAAGAACCAAGGACATTAACTGATATTGCTAAAAGCCTAAAGGTATCACCGCAAAGGGCATCTGAGAAGGAAAAGATGATATTAAGAAAAATCAAAGCAATGCCATATATAGAAGAGTTTTCTTATCTATGTGAAAGACCAAGCGAATTTGTAGAGAATGTAGCATCATTTAAAAAGAAATCTTATAAAGAAAGAAAAAAAGAATTATTAAAATTTAGAAGTAAATAATAAATAAGCATTAAATATAACGAAAATAGACAAAAAATAATTGATTTATTTTAAAAAGTATTATATATTATTACTGTTGATTTACCTAGGTTTTGGAGTTTTCCGACCAAGACTTGGATAAATGGAATTATAAAAGGAGGAAAAAGACATGGCTTTAACAAAAGAAGTTAAACAAAAATTAGTCAAAGATTTTGCTAAGAGTGAAAAAGACACTGGTTCTGCTGAAGTACAAATTGCTATTTTAACAGAAGAGATTAACAAGTTAACTAAACACTTAGAAGAACACAAACATGACTATCATTCAAGAAGAGGTCTTTTAAAGAAAGTTGGACAACGTAAAAATTTACTTGCATACCTTTCTAAGAAAGATATCAATAGTTATAGAGATGTAATTTCTCGTCTTGGATTAAGAAAATAATGAATAGAAGACTGACACGAAATTTTAATCGTGTCTTTCTTTTAGATTTTTGATGTTGGCGGGTAATATTAAATATTGTTATTGTAATAAGGATAATAACGCTTGTTGTTGTATTTATTACAATAATAAGAATTACCTGCCGGAAGTGGAGGTAAAAATGTCAAAAAAAGTATTCGAATATGATTTTAGGGGAAGAAAAATAGTAGTAGAACATGGAGAAATGGCTAAACAAGCAAATGGTTCTGTACTTGTAAGATATGGAGACACTGTAGTATTATCAACTGTCGTAGTAAAGAAAGAAGCTAATCTATTATCAGATTTCTTTCCACTTATGGTAATATACCAAGAAAAACTTTACTCAGTAGGTAAAATACCAGGAGGGTTCATTAAAAGAGAAGGAAAACCTACTGATGCCGCGACACTTGCAGCTAGAATGATTGATAGACCAATGCGTCCAATGTTTAAAGAAGGATTTAAAAACGAAGTACAAATAGTAAATACTGTTTTATCAGTAGATACAGACAATTCACCAGAATTAACAGCAATGTTTGGTTCAAGCCTTTGTACATCAATTAGTGAAATCCCATTCGATGGCCCAATAGCAGGTGTAAAAGTAGGATGTGTAAACGGTGAGTTTATTATTAACCCTACACCAAAACAATTAGAAGAGTCTACAATAGATCTTACAGTAGCAGGAACTAAAGAAGCAATTAACATGGTTGAAGCAGGAGCAAAAGAAGTAAGTGAAGACTTAATGTTAGAAGCTTTAATGTTTGGACATGAAGCTATAAAAGAGTTAGTAGAATTCCAAGAGAAAATCGTGGCAGAAATAGGAAAGCCAGATATGGAATATGAAACTTTAGAAATTAGTGAAGATTTCAAAAAAGAAGTAAGACTACTTGCAGAAGATGATTTAAATTATGCTTTAAGAATAAAAGACAAGTTAGAAAAATATGCAGCTATTGATAAAGTAAAAGAAGATATCGTTGAAAGATATAAACTTGAATATGAAGAGAAACTAAAAGAAGATGAATTAAACGTACTTATAACTAAAGTAAAACTTGTTTTAGAAGAGTTAGAGTATGAAATTTTTAGACAAATAGTAGTAGTAGAAAAGACAAGAGCAGATGGAAGAAGTATGACAGAAATAAGACCTCTTTCAACTGATATTGATATTTTACCAAGAACTCATGGTTCAGCATTATTTACAAGAGGAGAAACACAAAGTTTAGCAGTTACTACTTTAGGAGCTCTTGGAGAACATCAAATACTAGATGGTTTAAGCTTAGAAGCTGAAAAGAGATTTATGCTTCATTATAACTTCCCAGCATTCTCAGTTGGAGAAACAGGAAGATATGGTGCTCCAGGAAGACGTGAAATTGGTCATGGAGCATTAGGAGAAAGAGCACTTTTACAAGTTATGCCATCTGAAGAAGAATTCCCATATACAGTACGTGTTGTATCAGAGATCCTTGAAAGTAACGGCTCATCAAGTCAAGCTACAATATGTGCAGGATGCTTATCACTAATGGCAGCAGGTGTTCCAATAAAAGCTCCAGTTGCAGGTATTGCTATGGGTCTAATAACTCAAGGTGCAAACTATACAATATTAACAGATATCCAAGGAATGGAAGATCATCTAGGAGATATGGACTTTAAAGTTGCAGGTACTAGAAAGGGAATTTGTTCATTACAAATGGATATTAAAATAAAAGGAATTACAAAAAAAATTTTACAAGAAGCACTAGCACAAGCAAAAGATGCTAGAATGGAAATTCTAGATGTAATGGAAAAACAAATTAAAGAACCTCGTAAAGAAGTAAGCAAGTATGCTCCAAAGACATACACATTCATGATTAAACCTGAAAAGATTAAAGATGTAATTGGAAAAGGCGGAGAGATGATTACCAAGATTATTCTTGAAGCAAGCAATGTTAAGTCAGTAACAGATATGAATGCTGTTAAAGTAGATCTTGAAGATGACGGAAGAGTAGTAATTTATCACTCTGATAAAGAAGTTATTGAAAAGACTACAAAAATGATCCAAGACATTGTAAGAGAAGTAGAAGAAGGAAAAATTTACACTGCTAAGGTAGTTAAAATTGAAGACTTCGGATGTTTCGTTCAAGTATGGCCTGGTGCAGAAGGACTTGTCCATATTTCAGAACTTGCAAAAGAAAGAGTAAACAAGACAGAAGACGTCGTATCTCTTGGTGATGAAATAGTAGTTAAATGTATAGGAACAGATAAAAAAGGAAGATTAAACTTCTCAAGAAAAAAAGTTTTCCAAGATGACTCAAAAGATAAAGTAAAAAAAGAATCAAAAGAAGTTAAAAAGGAAAAAGAAGAAGCAAAAGAAGAAGTTAAGGAAGCTGTTCAAGAATAAAACAAATAAGACTTAAAGTTTATTGAGCTTTAAGTCTTTTCTTTTAAAAATTCTCTAATAATTGTACCAGTATAAAGTTTATTATCAAGATAAGAATAATGAGATGCATTTTTTATTATAACAAGACCAGAATTCTTGATTTTCTTGTTCATTTTAATACCATCTTTAAGTGGAGTATCAATATCTTTTTCACCCCATATTAAAAGAGTACTAGAAGAGATATTATCAAGTAAGTATGATAAATCAGTATTTACAATGTTTGAAAAAGTTCTTCGCATATTCTCACTAAGCGCTTTAAAATCAGTTGAGCCAAAAACTTTAACAAGTTTATCTAAATACTTCTTTCTTAACTTTTTGGGAAGACATTTGTTAAGCTTTTTTAGAGCTTTATATAAAGTCTGTTTACAAAGTAGGTAAAAACTTTTCTTTCTTTTTATTCCGGCCCCATCAATTATTATAAGTTTTTCAAAAGATATATTTAACTTTCCATTTAAAATGAGTGCAATTCTGCTACCAAAAGAGTGAGAGATAACTATTGGATTTTTGATTTTTTTCTTCTTCATAAACTCTTTTATTAAATCAGCATAATCGTACACCGTAAGATCTCTATCTGGAAATTTACTCATACCAAAGCCAGGGTAGTCTAAGATATAAATTGTGTACTCGTTTTTTAATAGATAAATAAGATAATTAAATGTAATTCTAGTATCGCCCCAACCAGGAAGTATGAGTATTTCTTTTTTACCTGTTCCTATCTTTTCATAATATATATTAAAGTCTTTAATTTTTACATACATAGAAATCACCTATAGTAATTTATGAAATATAATAAATTGTGTTAATATATAGGAATTTGTGGTATAATTCTCTCGGGGTGAAATCAGATGAAAAAAACAAAGATT
>ULQF01025233.1_pt1 | contig 12088 bp, 8 predicted proteins | sample 1954211 | NCBI WGS metagenome assembly ULQF01 (sample SAMEA4835648, study PRJEB28245) | human gut metagenome | biome: gut microbiome; material: fecal sample | place: Denmark | collected 2008 | reverse complement strand
CCCTGCCGTTATCGGAGTGGGCGACAGTTTTTTAAGCGAGATAAACGAGGGCGATACAGCCATAGTAGACGGCTTTACGGGCGAGATTACAGTTTCTCCCGATGAGCAGACCTTAAAAGCCTATACCGAAAAGCAAAAGCGTGACGAGGAGCAGAAAAAGCTCCTGCAGGAGCTTAAGGGCAAGGAGAATATAACCCTTGACGGCACTAAGATAAACGTGTTCGCAAATATCAGCGGCATTGACAATATAGGCGCTGTACTGCTGAACGATGCCGGCGGAATAGGACTTTTCAGAAGCGAATTTCTGTACCTTGAAAATTCCGATTTCCCGACAGAAGAACAGCAGTTCCATGCTTATAAGCGTGTGCTTGAAAGTATGGCAGGAAAGAAAGTAATAATAAGAACGCTTGACATAGGCGCAGATAAGCAGGTGGACTATTTCGGACTGAAAAAGGAAGAAAACCCCGCACTCGGACTTCGTGCCATCCGCATCTGCCTTACCCGTCCGGAGATATTCAGAACACAGCTCAGAGCCTTGTTCAGAGCGTCCGTTTACGGCAATCTCGGCATAATGTTCCCTATGATAACATCGGTGCGTGAGGTCGAGCGTATCAAAGCAATCTGCGAGAAAGTAAAAGCGGAGCTTAAGTCTGAGGGCATCGAGTATTCCGACAAGACCGAGATAGGTATTATGATAGAAACTCCTGCGGCGGCGATAATCAGCGACCGCTTAGCCCCTATGGTAGACTTCTTCAGCGTAGGCACAAACGATCTCACACAGTACACCCTTGCCTGCGACCGACAGAATCCCGATGCGGAGGAATTTGTCGATACTCACCACGAGGCTATTCTCCGCCTTATCGAAATGAGCGCACAAAACGCCCATAAGAACGGTGCGTGGATAGGAATCTGCGGCGAACTTGCGGCAGATACCACCCTTACAGAAACATTCTTACGCATGGGCATTGACGAGCTTTCGGTTTCTCCGACATTCGTCCTTAAGGTCCGTGACGCAGTAAGAAAAACCGACCTGTCAAAATAACAGCTTACATCGAAATTCCCATATAAAATTACAGCAGTACCTCCTCCCCCGTGTGTACTGCTGTAATTTTTTATTCTCCGCTTCGCAGGCACGGCGATAAGCCGCCGCTTTTTATCAATAAGCATAATATTACGGGAAATACCTTAAAATTTCGGTTGACATTGCATAAAAAATATGGTAAAATTAGTTTGAAATATAGTCTACAGCTTTATGGGGAGGTCAGACTGATGCGAAGATTGATGCAACTTAAAAATAAAAAAGGCTTCACAATGGTTGAACTTATAATAGTTATAGGAATAATCGGTATACTGACAGCTATTATACTGCCCGCATCGCTTAATGCCGGTAAACCGCAGGAAGCTATGTCAAAGGCAAAGAGTTTTTATTTCGGTGCGCAGAGAATTATGATACAGTACAGGGCAGAATCGCCGGAAAAAGACACCGGATATTTTGCATATGATTATAACACAGGCACGGTAACTATCGGTAATAACGATTATCTTTATATTGTTGCGAAGGCAGAGAAGGGAAAGGGCTTTACTGAAATAAGGCTTTCCGACCTTCAGTCGCCCGATGGTGTTGCAGTACCGAATACCGCACAGGGCTATGTAAGAATGCGGACATACGCTCTTATAAATTCTTCCTCGGCTAATCATAAGCTCCTTGATTCCTTTAATACATTTTCCACCGATGATGACTACGGCTATTATTACGCTCTGGTTGACGATCAGTGCAAGGTTGTAATGACATATTGGACAGGATATGACGATATAGCGGAGCTCAGCAAATCTACAGACAGTTCACCGGAATTCACAAAGACAACAATTTCAACTACGAGTGACTATTATGTCGACAGCTTTATTCTCGGCGCATACCCCGAAAGGTACGCATTTGATGATATGATCCTCTTTAAAGAGGTTGAGGTTCAGGAATATGATGATACATCATCAACTACAGCGTCAACTACCCCGACAGGTCCGTAATACACAAATATCCGGCACCCGCCTTTTCGGCGGGTGCTTTTGTTATAATTATGCAATCGCCGCCTTCCCCTATGCATCCGTAATTATGCACAATTTCCTGCTGTAAATCGTCGAAAATAATCGTTAAAAACAGTAGCGGTTAGCAAGTTACAACTTATTGACAAATTAAAAGTATGGTGCTATACTAAATAAAAACAAAAGTAAAGTCTGTGTAAGAAGATTTGAAGGCAGATTAAAGTGCCTGCGGAATAGCATTGCGGAACATATCCGCTGTGATTCCGTTTTTTATTATGTAAAGGTAGTTAGCCAAGACTCACCGATTAGTGTTTTAGCTTAACCGCCCGAACAAATCACACAGACGGTCTCTGTAAAGAGCGATGATATAAGGAGGTCCAATTATGAACTGGGTAAAATTAGGTATTTTTGCAGGCGGCGTGGCATTCGGCTCGGTCGGCCTCAAGCTTCTCGGCAGTAAAGACGCAAAGAAGGTATACGCACAGGTTACAGCGGCTACTCTTCGTGCCAAGGAATCGGTTATGAAGACTGTCACCAATGTTAAGGAAAATGCAGGCGACATTCTCGCCGACGCTAAGGATATTAACGAAAAGCGTGACGCTAAGAATGCTGTTATCGAAGACGAATGTGATTGTGACTGCGGTTGCGAAGCCGTTTCGGAAGAAGCGTAAGAATTGATAGAAAGCCGACGGTACGCTTAGTTTGCCGTCGGTTTTTTATATGGAGATGACCGAAAATGAAATGTAAAATACTTCACGAGTCCAAAAGCAGACTGCGTGTGCATCTTTTCTGCGGAAAAATGTCGCTCGACAATGCCGATGTGCTTGAATATTACCTCCGTGCAGTAAACGGCGTTACCGATGTTTCGGTATATGACCGTACCTGCGATGCGGTTATAGTATTCACCGACAGAAAAGCGGTGCTTAAAGCGCTTGCCGCCTTTGCTTTTGAAAAGGCTCAGAAAATGTGCTTGGTTCCCGACCATACATCGAGAAAGCTCAACCGTGAGTTTGAGGATAAGCTTGTAATGACGGTAATTGCCCGTTTCATTTCAAAAACATTTATCCCTGCTCCGATAAGAGCGTTCATCGCTGTAATAAGGTCGTGGAAATATATAAAGCACGGACTTAAAGCGCTTCTCAGCGGCAAACTGTCCGTAGCCGTACTTGATGCCACTGCGGTGACCGTATCGCTCTTAAGAGGCGACTTCAAGACCGCAGCATCTGTAATGTTCATGCTTAATATCGGTGAGATACTTGAGGACTGGACGCATAAGAAGTCGGTGGCTGATCTTGCAGGCGCAATGTCGCTGAACGTTGAAAACGTATGGGTAAAAACAGGCGACACCGAAACGCTCATATCTATAAATAATGTGCGTGAGGGTGATTTGATAGTAGTCCGCACAGGTAATATGATACCGCTTGACGGTAAGGTTGCAGGCGGAGAAGCTACGGTAAATCAGGCGTCTATCACAGGCGAATCCCTCCCTGTCAGAAAGAGCGAGGGAAGCTATGTCTATGCAGGTACTGTAGTAGAAGAAGGCGAATGTGTCGTATGCGTTGATAAAGCTCTCGGCGGCGGAAGATATGACCGCATAGTAAAGATGATAGAGCAGTCCGAAAAACTCAAATCTTCTTCTGAGGATAAAGCGTCAAGGCTTGCAGACAGACTTGTTCCATATACGCTCGGCGGAACGATACTTACTTATCTTCTGACCCGTAACGTAACCAAGATGCTGGCTGTGCTTATGGTCGACTTCTCGTGTGCATTGAAGCTCTCAATGCCTATAGCCGTACTTTCAGCAATGCGTGAGTGCAGTAATTATAAGATAAGCGTAAAGGGCGGTAAGTTCCTTGAAGCTGTATCCGAGGCGGATACTATCGTGTTCGATAAGACAGGAACGCTTACCTATGCCGCACCTACAGTTGAAAAGGTAATTCCTTTCGGCAACAGAGATGCTGACGAGATGCTGCGTCTTGCGGCTTGTCTTGAAGAGCATTATCCTCACTCAATGGCAAATGCCGTAGTAGCCGCCGCAAAGGAAAAAGGGCTCAGCCACGAAGAATATCATTCAAGCGTGGAGTATGTCGTCGCACACGGTATATCCAGTACGGTGGAAAATGAGAAGGTTATCATAGGAAGCGCTCACTTTGTATTTGAAGACGAGGGCTGTGTAGTGCCTGAGGGTGACGAGGAACTTTTCAATTCGCTGTCGGGCGAATATTCGCACCTGTATCTTGCCGTATCCGGTGTGCTTGCCGCAGTAATCTGCATATCAGACCCGCTGAGAGCTGAAGCGGCAGACGCCATAAAGGCACTGCATGACTGTGGTATAAGCAAGATAGTTATGATGACGGGCGATAACGAGCAGACCGCAAAGGCGGTAGCGGCAAAGGTCGGCGTTGACGAATTCCACGCAGGTGTTCTCCCCGAGGATAAGGCTAATTTCATAAAGCGTGAACACGAAAAGGGCAGAAAGGTAATAATGATAGGCGACGGAGTAAACGATTCTCCCGCACTGTCCGAAGCCGACGCAGGTATTGCCATAAATACCGGAGCCGCCATAGCAAAGGAGATTGCCGACATCACGGTATCGTCCGAAGACCTTTATATGCTGGTAACCCTCAGAAAAATAAGTTCCGAACTTATGAAGAGGATTCACCACAATTATCGCTTTATTGTATCGTTCAATCTTATGCTGATACTTCTCGGCGTAGGCGGAATAATCCAACCGACGACCTCGGCACTGTTCCACAATGCCTCAACCCTTGCAATCAGCCTTAAGAGTATGACCAATCTGCTTGATGAAGAAGAAAAGTAATTATCAGGATTATAAACTCTTTCTATAAACGGTCTGCCTCCGTTGTTCTATCTGAACGGCGGAGGCAGACTTTTAATAACCCCACACATCTTAAAAATCCGGCTCATACCACAATCAACGCAAAAAGAACCATTGCCTGAGCAACCGATCCGCAATGTAACGTATTACAGAATATAAAAAATTACCCATTTGTGTATTGCACGACCTTAGGTTATATGATATACTTAATACATCAGTATGATATTTACCAAAAACGAAAGGAAAATACATTATATGGGAGCTATACTTGAATACAAATGCCCGTGCTGCAGCGGACCGTTACAGTTCGATACCGACGCACAGAAGATGAAATGCCCCTACTGCGACAACGAGTTTGACGCAGAAACCCTCAAGAGTAACGATGACATCCTTAAGGAAGAAAAGCCCGATATGATGGACTGGTCAAGCCAGCCCGGCAACGAGTGGATGCAGGGAGAGCTTGAAGGGCAGAAGGTCTACCTTTGTAATTCCTGCGGCGGTCAGATCGTCTGTGACGATACCACAGGAGCCACCGACTGCCCCTATTGCGGTAGCCCCGTAGTAATGGTGGGACAGTTCGCAGGCGACAAGCGACCCGATATAATAATCCCGTTCAAGCTGGACAAGGAAGCGGCAAAGAACGGCTTTAAACAGCACCTTTGCAAGAAGCGCCTCTTGCCAAAGGCATTCAGGACGGACAGCTACATAGACGATATAAAGGGCGTTTACGTTCCTTTCTGGCTCTATGACGCCCACGCCGATGCGCAGGCATATTTCCACGGAACCAAGGTCAAAAGCTGGAGCGATGACAAGTACAACTACACCAAGACATCGCACTACAGGCTTTACCGCAACGGCTCAATGGACTACGAGAGAGTGCCGGTCGACGGCTCAAGCAAGATGGCGGACGACCTTATGGAGTCGCTCGAACCGTTTACGGCAGACGGCGAGGTGGCTTTCCAGACGGCATATCTTTCGGGCTATATAGCTGACAAGTATGACGTTGATTCCGACAAAAGCAACGGCAGAGCCAACGAGCGTATCAAGAAGAGTACGCTTGACCGCCTTACAAGCACCACCACCGACTTCGCATCGGTAACCACCGAAAGCTCCTCCGTACAGCTTGATAACGGTACTGTGAAGTATGCCTTATATCCCGTATGGCTGCTTACAGCCAAGTGGAACGGCGATATATACAACTTTGCAATGAACGGACAGACAGGAAAATTCGTAGGAAATCTGCCTATGGATAAAGGCGCATACTGGCGCTGGACGGGACTTATCGCCCTGATAGCAACTGTTGCCGCACTTGCCGTTTCCGCATTTGTATTACTGAATTAAGGGGGCTTATATATGATGAAGAAAAGAATTACAGCTATAATTGCGGCGGCAGTAATAGCAGTCGGAGCATCGGTTCCTGCCTTTGCCGACAGCGATTTTAACACTGCCGAAAATGATGCACCGGTACTTCTGACAGTACAGGAAGCGCAAGCCGATACCGCTCTTGATATAATAAGCGACGACTCTGCGATAGTGACGCTCAGCGATAACTATGACACCGCCGCAATAAACGAAACCGGCGATACAGAGGACGATGACAGCGACAAAGCTCCTGTAGCGACCCGTGATATTGTTATTGCGGTCTGCATCAGCGTAGTTGTCGGAATTATCATCGGCTTCATCGGCTCAGGCATTATGAAGTCAAAGCTGAAGAGCGTCAGCTACCAGTCCGGAGCGGCTGATTATGTTGTACCCGACAGCTTCAAGCTGAATGATTCCCGTGACGTTTACCTTTACAGCACGGTAACAAAAACCGAGCGTCAGACCGACAAGGACCGATAATGTAACAAGGCAACAGATACTAAAAAGCACAATATGCCGTGCAGCCGCCTCCCGAAAACCGAGCGTCAGGCTGTACGGCATTTTTTTATCGGAAATGCCGAATAATTGCCTGTATGGTTGGTTTAATTTTGCGTTACAGGCTCTTGACAAGAGGCGAGGATAAAGGTATAATTAGATTAATAGTAAGCGTCTGCTGTAGACAATTTAAACCTGTCGATGATACACAGTAGACTTAATTTTTATCGCATACACGGAATACTCTGAGGCAAGCAGTCTTTTAAGCAACAAGCGGTTAAAGTTCGTTTGCCTCAAAGCTATTCCGGAGTGCGTAGCACTGAAGTGCAAGGAAAGGAAAGGTAAAATTATGGCTTTTATTTACTCTGAGCCCTCACACACATTCGGCGAGTATCTGCTCGTACCGGGCTATTCTTCTTCTAAGTGTATCCCCGCAAATGTTTCTCTGCGTACACCCGTTGTAAAGTTCAGAAAGGGCGAGGAAAGCTCTATCTATATGAACATTCCTCTGGTATCCGCTATCATGCAGTCTGTATCAGACGATAAAATGGCGGTTGCACTTGCCAAAGAGGGCGGTATATCTTTCATCTACGGCTCACAGTCGATAGAGGATGAGGCGGCAATGGTAGCAAGAGTAAAGAGCTACAAGGCAGGCTATGTAAAGAGCGATTCCAACCTTGCTCCCGATATGACCCTTGCCGATGTGCTTGAGCTTAAGGCTAAGACAGGTCACTCAACAATGCCCGTTACAAGCGACGGCACAGAACACGGAAAGCTGTTAGGTATTGTAACAAGCCGTGACTACAGAGTTTCAAGAATGGCTACCGACACAAAGGTATCTACCTTTATGACCCCTTTTGAAAAGCTCATCACCGCTCCCGCAAGCACAACGCTTAAGGAAGCAAACGATATAATCTGGGAGCATAAGCTCAATTCGCTCCCCATAGTTGACGATAACGGCGTTCTTATGTACTTCGTATTCAGAAAGGACTACGAGCAGCATAAGGAAAACAAGAACGAGCTTCTCGACAGCAAGAAGCGTTATATAGTAGGTGCAGGTATCAACACAAGAGATTACGCAGAGCGTGTTCCTGCTCTCGTTAACGCAGGTGCGGATGTTCTGTGTATCGACAGCTCCGAGGGCTACTCCGAGTGGCAGAAGCTGACTATCGACTGGATCCGTGCAAACTACGGCGACAGCGTAAAGGTCGGCGCAGGTAACGTTGTTGATAAGGAAGGCTTCCGCTTCCTCGCAGATTGCGGCGCAGACTTCATCAAGGTCGGCATCGGCGGCGGCTCTATCTGCATTACCCGTGAACAGAAGGGTATAGGCAGAGGACAGGCTACAGCACTTATCGAGGTATGCGAGGAGCGTGACAGATATTTCGAAGAAACAGGTATTTATGTTCCTGTTTGCTCAGATGGCGGTATCGTTCATGATTACCACATGACGCTTGCTCTTGCTATGGGCGCTGACTTTATGATGCTCGGCAGATACTTCTCACGTTTCGATGAATCTCCCACAAACAAGCTGTTCGTAAACGGCAGCTATGTAAAGGAATACTGGGGCGAAGGCTCTAACCGTGCAAGAAACTGGCAGAGATACGATATGGGCGGCGACAAGAAGCTCTCATTTGAAGAAGGCGTTGACAGCTATGTTCCTTATGCAGGCAGCTTAAAGGACAACGTTACACGTTCACTGTCAAAGGTACGTTCTACAATGTGCAACTGCGGTTGCCTTAATATCCCCGACTTCCAGAAGAATGCCAAGCTCACTCTCGTTTCTTCTACAAGTATCGTTGAAGGTGGCTCACACGACGTTATCCTCAAGGAAAACCGTGGTGCTCGCAGCGAATAAACGGCAATGTGCCGTTTCAAATTCGCCGTTCTGAAAGATGGCGATTTGTTGCACTTTCGTTACCGGCGGAGTTACACAAAGCAATAAAGCAGATAAGCGGTCACAGTGCAATGCTGTGACAGCTTTTTGTATTATTATATTATAGCTGTCATCCCTCCGCACCAACCCTCACCAAAAACGCACTATCCCTCGCTTTGCACCATGTACTTGCCTCCCTTGTCAAAGGGAGGTGGATTGACGGCAAGGCACAAACTGTTGCTCTGTTGCGTTTTACTTGCGGTATGTCCGACTTTTTATTCACCAAACTTTTCTACCGTCAAGACGGAGGGATTGTCACACTAACCCTCGCCCTACGAAAAGAGAAGATGATAGTAGCTATATCAAATAGTTAGTACGGATAAAAACTATATTTAGCGGAGCGCACGAGCCTTGCGTAAGTAATGCTCATACTTGTACCTGATTTCTTTGGTTGTCTCCCTCTTTCATATTGACAGGTGCATTGATTGGAATAGCGAACCCGAGAAGTGCTGTCCGACAAAAAGAACTATCGGTAGCTTATTATCATAGTCAGAGCTGAATGATATAGCAAAAACGCATTAAACAAAATACTTTTTCTACAAACTAAACAGCCACAGCTTTCGCCGTGGCTGTTGTTTTACATCAAAAAACCGCCGTGAAGCTCCACAGCGGTTTTAATTCTTATTTATTTTCATAAATCGGGCTTTCAAGCCTTGACGCAAACTCCGATTCGGGCAGGGGCTTGTCGAAATAGTAACCCTGTATGATATTACAGCCCATATTCCTCAGATTATCAACGATATTCTTATTCTCAACGCCCTCGCAGACGGTAGTCATACTAAGTTCCTGCGCCATATGCAGAACATTTTCAAGCACTACCTGACCTCTTGCGTCATCGTCTGAGCCTGCAAGGGATTTGTCTAGCTTCAGTATATCAAAGTCGAGATCCTTCAGCAGAGCAAGCGAAGAATAGCCTGTTCCGAAGTCGTCCATAGAAACCATCAGACCGTAGCTTTTAAGGTCGATTATCGCCTGCTTTATTGCGTTGAAATCGTCTGTATATGCGGTTTCCGTAAACTCGACCTCAAGATAATGCGGTTCTATCCCGTAACGGTTTATAACATTCATTATCTTTTCCGCAAGGTGAGGGAAACGCAGATGTATCTTTGAGAAGTTCACCGATACGGGAACTGTACGTTTACCGTTTTCCTGCCACTGTTTTATCATCGCACAGGTATGCTCTAAAACGAACATATCCAGCTTCATTATAAAACCGGTTCGTTCTGCTATCGGAATAAAGTCGGCAGGTGAAATAATCTTGCCGTCACGCTTCCATCTTATAAGCGCCTCAGCACCTACAAGCGTTCTTGTATCCACCCGTACCTTCGGCTGAAAATAAACAACGAACTCTCCGTCCGCCAAAGCCTGCGGCATACCGTTCTCAAGCAGGGTAAGCTGTTTTTCACGGTTGATTGTATCAAGATCGTAATAAACAAAATCCCCATCCGCACGGCGCTTTGCAATATCAATGCAGGTTTCTGCACGGGCAAGAATAGTGTCAATATCGTCTGTGCTGTCATCAAGCATTACTATACCGGCTCTGAGCGCTATCTCATACACTGTCTTTTCCTTGCCGTAATAGAAGTTGACAGGTGTCTTGGCAAAGTTCTTGAGGTGAACTTTAAGGTGGCTCTTTTTGACCATCAGACAGAAGTTATCACTGCCTGAGCGGCTGCATATCTCATCGCTGTACATCGTTTTGTTAAGCGCTCTGGCAAATCTCTGGATTATCTCCGTTGTTGCCTGATAGCCGAAGATGGTGTTAAGGGTATTACAGCCCTTGATATTGGCTCTTATGACCGCATAATCTGAGAGAACTCCGTTTTCCTTTACTTCCTCAATAAAAGCACGGAAGCCCTTCGAGTTGGGTATTCCGCTGTCACGGTCGATATGGTCGATCAGTTTTTCAACGTGAATATTCAGCGTGCAGGTGCAAATGATAGCCAGAAGATTGGTTATATGCTCAAATAGCTGTTCCTGCTCATCTGTAAGAGTTTCAAAATCCACATCGGTATAAAACTCATAAGTCAGGCTGCAGCTTGTGTTTTCACGCTCATATTTCTTATTGTGTAAAGGGTAGATAGAGTTGTCTTTATAAATAAGAGTTTCACTCAATCTTCCGCCGTAGTTCAATGTACGAACAATTCTCGAAATGTGCAATGCTTTTGCAGCAGGAGCAAATTCGGTAATCTGCTGAAGGTCATCATAACGTTTAGTAGCGATGGCATCTATCATATCGGAAAGATACCCTCTGACCTCTTCAACCATTTTCCCGCCTCCTTTTCTTATTCCCATTTTCCATATAAGTTAATTTTATCACATTTTATGACCGTCTGCAAGCAAAATAAACGTTAAAAGGTCAAAAAAAGCTCACAATTTCAAAATAAGAGCAGAGTATACAAACTTCATTTTTAAAAGCTGTGCATTATCACAAGTCAAACCAGCAACACCTCGCTTTTTCGCTATTTATGGCAGCAAAATTAAGTAATTAAAGTTATAACCTTAATGCACAAAAACAGGTCATTATACGGCTGTTTCTGCATAATTTCAGAATTAATTAAAAAAACAGGAAAACCACTTGAAAACCTACTAAAAATATGGTATTATAGTATTTAGAAATGACGGTCAGATTTCGGTATTGTAAAAAAGCGATAAAGAAAGGACAATAATATGAAGATTTCGACAAAAGGACGTTATGTATTAAGAATGCTCATTGACCTTGCCGAGCATCAGGGCGACGGTTACATTCCGCTGAAAGAAATAGCACAGCGGCAGGGCGTTTCAAAGAAATATCTTGAGCAGATCGTTCCGATGCTCAACAAGTCGGACATACTGCGGACCAACAGAGGCTTTCAGGGCGGATATCGTCTTGCTAAAGCTCCCGACAAATACACCGTAGGAGATATATTACGGCTTACTGAAGGCTCTCTTGCGCCTGTTGCCTGCCTTGAAAGCGGAGTAGTTGAATGCGACAGGAGCGAGCATTGCGCCACATTATCGTTATGGCAGGGGCTGTACAAGGTCATAAACGAGTATCTTGACAGTGTGACATTACAGGACCTGATAGACAGCGATATGGAGAATGCGGCGGACGATTACGTTATATAATCCGCATAAGCAGATTATCCCGTGCATAAGCCGGTAAAGTGTTCTGATAGGGATAGAGAATGCTCACTGCTTTATAAAAAACAGACTTCCCCCAAGCTGAAAAAACCACGATTCCGCAAAAAGAATCGTGGCTTTATTTCTGTCGAAAAACCGATTCATTATAGCTGTACCGTAAAACGTATCACCAACACCGCCAAAAACACTTTCCATACTGACAAGGCATTAATAATTTCGTGAGTATACCGGTACAACTGCACTGACATTGGTCTTTCAAAAAAACGCCACTAACCTGAGATATATGTACTAAT
>ULQF01062155.1_pt1 | contig 12229 bp, 14 predicted proteins | sample 1954211 | NCBI WGS metagenome assembly ULQF01 (sample SAMEA4835648, study PRJEB28245) | human gut metagenome | biome: gut microbiome; material: fecal sample | place: Denmark | collected 2008 | reverse complement strand
CACGTCGCCCGCCTGCACGCCGGCCTCCTGCGCCGACGTACCATCGGTGACGTCTATCACCTGTACATAGGCGCCGCCGTCGTCATTCTCATAGGTGGCCACCGTGATCCCCAGCGTGGGTACGCCATGGAACCTTCCGGTGGCGATGATATCGTTGACCACGTAGCACACGTGGGAAATGGGCAGTGCGAAGCCCAGCCCCTCCACCGACGCCTCGTCAGCGCCGCCGGTGCCGCTCATTTTCAGGGTGTTGATGCCGATGACCTGTCCAAAGCGGCTGATGAGTGGGCCGCCGGAGTTGCCGTTATTCAGCGCGGCGGTGGTCTGGATCACATTCAGGGTGCGGCCGTCCAGCTGCACATCCCGGTCAACAGCGGAGATGATGCCGTCCGTCAGGGTACAGCGCAGCTCGATGCCCAGCGGGTTGCCAATGGCGTATACCTGCTCGCCCACCATGGTCAGATCGCTGTTGCCGAACTCCGCCACCGGCAGATCCTCCGCGTCCACCAGCTTCAGCACGGCGATATCCTCGTCCGCGTCATAGCCCACCAGCAGCGCGTCATAGGTGTCGCCGGTATCCAGCGCCACCCAGCAGGAAGCGCCGCCGGAGATCACGTGGGCGTTGGTGACCACATAACCGTCAGCCGTCATGATGATGCCGGTGCCCACGGAGGCGCTGTCATCCCCCTGATCGGCCACCACCATCACCACGGCGGGGTTCACCCTGGCAAAGACCTCCGTGGCCGTCAGCTCGTCGCCGAAGGTGTCCAGCACCGCCATCCGCAGCGTGGGGTCGTAGCCGTCCACTTTGGGAATGGTGGTGTGGTGGTCGGCGTAGATATCCGTGATGCTGCTGGCATCGTCGCTGCCGTCGCCAGCGCTGCTGTCACCGTCATAGACGGGGCTGTTCGTCCCGCCGCCCAGCAGCGCGGCAAGGATCAGCACCACCGCCAGAGCGCCCATAACGCCCAGAAAGATCCACAGGCCGCGGCGCTTTTTCTTCTGGGGCACGGTCTGCTGGGGCGGTGCGGGGCGGACGCATTCCGGAAGCGGCTGGCGGTGCACGTAGTAATCTACCACCTCGTTCCCCTGCCGGGGCGTATACCAGCCTACCACCTCTTGTGGTTCGTTTCTATCTCTCAGTTCATCCATGTTCTGTTCCCTTTCAGGTGTTGTGGGGTGAAGTCAATTGCAGCGTGAAGTCAAAGGAGGTCAGGCCGTTTTCACTGGTGACGGAGATATGCTCCTTGTGCTGGGCCAGAATGGTTTTCACCACGTACAGGCCCAGACCGTAGCCGTCCTTGTCCTCGCTGCGGGATTTGTCGGATTTGTGGAAGCGCTCGAACAGCAGGGGGATCTCCTCCGGCGCGATGGTGGCGCCGTGGTTGCGGACGGAGATAATGGCCTTTTCGTCGTTGGTGGCCAGCCCCAGATACAGCGCGGTATGGGGCGTGGCGAACTTGGCGGCGTTTTCCAGCAGGTTGTAGATCACCTGCGTGATGAGATCCCGGTCGCCCTGCACCATGGTGGGGTCGTCGGGAATGTTGGTCTCTACGTCCAGTCCCCGGTCGTTGATCTTCTGCTCCATGCTGAGAAGGGCGATACGCATGACCTCGCAGATATCGAAGTCCTCCTTCTTCATCTCCTTGGACTGGATCTGGGAGATATCCAGCATACGGCGCACCAGACGGCTCAGGCGGCGGCTCTCGTCAGAGATGATCTGCAGATAGTGCCGCTCCCGCTCCGGCGGGATGGTGCCGTCCAGAATACCGTCGGTATAACCGGCGATGGTGGTCATGGGGGTTTTCAGCTCGTGGGACACATTGGCGATAAAGTCCCGGCGCTGACGCTCCGTCTCCGCCAGCGAGTCCGCCATGGCGTTGAAGGACTGGGCCAGCTCACCGATCTCGTCGCTGCGGTCCAGCTCGGGGATGCGCACGTCGAAATCACCGGCGGCATAGGCGCGGGTGGCCTGCACCATGTCGGTGATGGGCTTGATCTGCCGCATGGAGGTGACGGAGCTGGCAAGGAACGAGATCAGCAGAATGATGGCGGAGGTCATCAGGAACATGCCGATGAAGGAACGCCACACCTGCATGATCTCCGACTCGTCCATCACTGCCAGCACGATACCCACCAGCTGACTTTCGCTGCTGAGAACGGGAACGGCCACGGCGAACTTCTTGACGCTGTAGGTGCCGTTGATGTTGCTGCGGCCCTGATACAGCGCCTTTTCCCCCAGAATGTTGTCCACGATATCCTGGGGGATGGTGATGCTGCGGCCCACCAGCTCCTCGTCGGTGGTCAGCAGCACGTTGCCCTGGGCCGAGCAGATGAGGAAGTCCACATCCGTCATGCGGGACGCCATGTCCGCCAGCTTCCGCAATGCGGTGCCCTCGTCGATGCTGGCGTCTCCGGCGGCGGCAAAGTAGTCGGCGGACACCTGGGCGATCAGCTCGGCGCGGGTGCGCATCTCGCCCCGCTTGTCCGCCGTGGTGGTGCCGTAGCTGAGGGTAAAGAAGCTGACGCCCAACAGCAGCAGCGTCAGCAGCACCATACCGGCGGTCAGCGCAAACTGATGCCAGTAGAGACTGTTGAATCTCCGTTTGAACTGCTCGATCATGACGGCTGCTTCACTTCAAACTTGTAGCCCACGCCCCATACGGTTTTCAGCGCCCACTGGTCGGAGACGTTTTCCACCTTTTCCCGCAGACGCTTGATGTGCACGTCCACGGTGCGGCTGTCGCCAAAGTAGTCGAAGCCCCACACCTCGTCCAGCAGCTGGTTGCGGGTGTACACCCGGTTGGGGGTCACGGCCAGATGGTAGAGCAGCTCCAGCTCTTTGGGCGGTGTGTCCACCTTTTTGCCGTCCACCACCAGCTCGTAGCTGTCCAGATCGATCACCAGCTTGTCGTATACCAGACGCTTACGGGTGTCGTCGGGGATCTCGCTGCGGCGCAGCACGGCGTTGATGCGGGCCATCAGCTCCTTCATCTCAAAGGGCTTTACCAGATAGTCGTCGGCGCCCATCTCAAGGCCGGTGATCCGGTCGGTAACGTCGCCCTTGGCGGTCAGCATGATGATGGGGGTCTTGCCCTTTTCTCGGATGTGGGCGCACACGGCCCAGCCGTCCATCACCGGCAGCATGATATCCAGCAGCACCATGTCCGGAGCCTTGGCGTCGTATTCCTCCACGGCCTTGCCGCCGTCGTAGGCAATGCGCACCTCGAAGCCCTCTTTTTCCAGATACATGCGGATCAGGTCGGAAATATTGTGGTCGTCCTCCACCACAAGGATGTTGCGTGCCATATAGATAGCCTCCCAATGTGTCTTTTCTATTGATTATATCGAAGATGTGGGGTCTTTCCTGAACTTTCTGTAAACATGTGCAGGAAATAATAGCATAGTATAGCACATTTTTCAGCCGTTGTACAGTCCGATCGTCACGCCGGTGTAGTACCATTGCAGGATCTCCTGCCAGTTTTTCCCCTCTTTTGCCAGTTCGTTGGCGCCGTACTGGCTCATGCCTACGCCGTGGCCGTAGCCGGTGACGTGGAAGGTGATGGTGTCTCCGGCAGTCTCCACCGTGAAGACGGCGCTGCGCAGGCCGAACAGGCTACGCAGCTCCTTGCCGGTGACGGACACGCCGCCCACCGTGGCGGAGGCCACCCGTCCGGCGTTGGTCAGCAGGATATCCTTCACCCAGCCGCTGCAGTCGCCGGACAGCCGGGCGTCGGCGTGGGCTTTGCAGAAGATGGTGCGGAACTCCTCGGCGGTGAAGGTATTGACGCTGTAATAGTTGGGCACGCTGTCGGCGTCCTCCGGGCTTTTCACGCTGACAAGATACGGCAGCTCCGCCGCCCACACGTCGCCGCTGGCGGCGGTGGCCCCGGCGGAGGAGGAATGGAACACCGCCATGATAGGCGCACCCTCGTACAGCACCACCTGACCGTCAGTGTCCGTCACCGCCTGTTGAATTTTGACCTCGCACTGGTCGAATTTATCGCCCCATTTGGCTCTGGCATCCGTCTCGCTGAGCCACGCCGTACAGCAGGCGGGATCGGTGCACACGTCGGCGTCCGGATGGCTGTCCTTTGGCGCGGACGCCATGCGGTAGTAGAGATAGGTGCGCTCCGCCACCGCCTGCGCTTTCAGGGCCTCGGTCTCAAAGGCGGCGGGCATCTCGCCCCGTACCACCCCCGGCAGATACTCCGCCGCCGTCATGGTCTCCACGGCGCTGCCGTTCCACAGACGCAGGGTGTGGGCGGCGTCGGAGCCGGTGCCGTCCTCCGGTGCGGCCTGCTGGGTTTGGATGGGCTGGGGCGAGGTGTCTTCCTGTGGGGCGGGCTCCTCCGCCCGCAGCCACGGAGGCAGAAACAGCAGCATCAGCAAAAAGAGTCCCGCCGCGATGGTTTGTCTCATGGTTACACTTCCTTTCCACCTGACAGTGTAGGGAAAGGACGGTGCGAAACCGGGGGAAAACACAGTTGTAACAAGGACTGCGGAAATATTTAATACTTTTGTAATGGTTCCTTACGATGATTTTTAACAACCGTCGGGTATCTTAATACTTGCAAGAGACAAAAAACTTTTTTCATCAATCTTCCTGCCATAATAAGCCGAGGGCGTTCCGCCTTCGGCTTTATGGTTTTTATTGATCTGGCGAAAAATAACCGCGCAAAAGCGCGGCGGCATGTGGTCATGCCGCCCTACAAACAGGTACGATAGAATAGCGTAGGGGGCGATGCCCACATCGCCCCGCCGTCCACCGCAACTGCCATCGTAATTTGTGCGGGCCTATGTGGGCATCGGCCCCTACGAAGCAACCGACAGCTGCACCGCCGCAAATTCTGCACAACGAACACCCCGTTCATCCTCATGCGAGGGTGGACGGGGTGTTCGTCATTTCATTCAGCAATCGGAGCCTTCGGCCAGAACGGCGTCAAATTCCGTGTACGTGGCCGCCGCGCTGTCAGGGACAGCCACGGTGATGAACCATCCTGCCATATCGGCTGTTACGACTTCCGCGTGGGTCGTTTCCGCAATGTGGACGCACAGGCCCGTGCCGTCGCCGGTGATGGTGTCCACCGCGAAGCGGTATGTGCCGGTGCTGGCTACCACATACACCAGCAGCAGGGTGTTTTCGGAGAAGAACGCCTCGTCATATTTTGCCGTCACCTCATTGAAAGGCGGGACTTCGTCATATGCGAAGGAGAGCATTTCCGGATAGTCCAGAGAATCCTTGAACTGTGTCAATTCCTCCAGCGTGTCAAATTTATAGATGGGAAAATGGAGAACGCTGCTGATGGTCATTCGATCCTCGTTCAATGCGCCGGAATCAAGCGCCTCTGAGCTGGAGACTCTGCTCACGGTAGTGTCGGGATCCTCCATCCATGTGGTGTCGATGGGCTTTCCGCCGCAGCCCGCCGCACTCAGCAGAAAGAGGAAAGCGAAAAGGAAACAGATCAGTTTTTTCATGGGATGTACCTCCTGAAAGTAGTGGGGCATCTATTTGTTAAGACGGGAAATTCCTCCAAATTGTTCCGAAAATTTGCGTTTTTTGTATTTTTCTATTTTCGCAGCTCCTTGAAAAACGCCGATAGCACCGTCTGGCAGTCTTCCGCCAGAATGCCGCCCACCAGCTGGGGGTGGTGGGGGAAGTCCTCCATGAACAGGTTCAGTACGCCGCCGCAGGCGCCCATGGCCCGGTCACGGGCGCCGTAGAACACCCGCCGCACCCGCGCGTTGAGGATGGCTCCGGCGCACATGGGGCATGGCTCCAGCGTCACGTACAGATCGCAGTCTTCCAGCCGCCAGGAACCCAGCGCTTCGTTGGCCTGCGCCATGGCCTCCATCTCCGCGTGGGAGGATACCGCCTGCTTTTCCTCCCGCCGGTTGCGGTCCCGGCCGATGATTTTGCCGTCCCGGACGATGACGCAGCCCACCGGCACCTCGCCGTGAGCGGCGGCCTCACGGGCCAGCGTCAGCGCCTGATTCATATAGTCCTCGTGGGTCATAGGCAGCGCTCCTTTCAAATTTGTGGGTTAAACTGTGGCATATTTGTCCAAACTACTCGTACACTATAAGGCAGGGGAAGCATGGCCGCCCCGCCTCAAACGAGGAGGACATATCATGGCAAAGACGAAAAAGGATATCCTGTGGCCCACCGACAAGGAGCTGCGGCAGGAGCTGGATCAGATCAACCGGCAGCTGAAGGAGGCCTATGAACGGTTCAACTACGCCTGTGAGCCGGAGCTGGTAGAGGCCAGCATTTTCGAGATCAACGCCCTGAAGGCGAAATATGACTATCTGCTGCGGTGCGTCAAGGAGCGCTCCGGCATGCCGGTGAACCGGCGCGCCGCGGTTCCGGCGGCGCAGGAGGCCTGCGTGGCCGCGTCCGCCGTGAAGGGAGGGAAGCCATGTCGGTCGTAGAAAAGGTATCGTTGGGGCTGGTGTTGCTGTTTCTGCTGGTGGCCATCTGGCGGCTGTTCAAAACGCCGATGAAGCTGGCGCTGCGGCTGGCAGGCAACACGGCGTTGGGGTTCGGCGCGGTGTGGGCGCTGAACCTCACCACCGCCTACACGGGGCTGAGTCTGGGGTTGAATCTGTTCAACGCATTGACCGTGGCGATCCTGGGCTTGCCGGGGTTCTGCCTGCTGCTGTTGGTGAAGTGGGTGCTGGGTACATAAGCGACTGGGCGGGGATACCGTCCGAAGCCTCCCCTGTGTAAGGGGAGGTGTCACGGCGTATGCCGTGACGGAGGGGTTGTCCGGTAACCGACAATCCTCCAGTCACCTTCGGTGACAGCCCCCTTTACACAAGGGGGCCTTTGGTCGACGCATTGCCATATACGCCATCTCACGGCAGGACACACGTCCTGCCGCTTTTCTTTTTGCGGCAGGCGAACCTTTACACAGCGGGTCTGCTCCATTCGTCGGTGCCGTCCTTCTGCAAGACAAGCTCATACCCGCCGCCGGGACGATTGAAATAGATCTCCGTATCCTCCGGCTCGACGGGGAGGAGAAATGAGCTTTCCGCGCCCCATGCGCTGTTCAAGCCGCCGAAGGTACGATAGAAATTCAGGTAATGGGGTATCACCCCGCCGCCGTCATTCTTGAAGCCCCGGACATATCCCATGGACGACACCACCTGTACGTCAAGGCGAATCGCCGTTCCGTCCTCCGTGACGGAATAGTCGGTCAAGAGAACGTCCGTCCGTTTCTGCAAGCCCGTTCCGATCAGGAACGCCGCCGCTAAGACGCACACAATGGCGATCACGGCAAATACTGTCTTTTTCACGCTGTCATACCTCCTATGTTTGCTTTTCCCGCACGCAAGCGGTTTACTTCTCCGTCTGTTCCAGATTCCACCCGTACAGAGGATATCTTTGCAAACTGCCGAACAGCTTCTGCTTCAAATCGGGATACCGCTCCTCCAGCGAGACGATCAGCTCCTTCACCTCCTGACGGCGGCTGTGGCCGTCCATGGGGCAGGGGTTGTGAACGAGGGGCAGACCCTCCCGCAGCGCCACACGGCGGATATCGTCCTCGTGGCAGTACAGAAGCGGACGAATCTGCGTCACGCCGGTGCGGTCCAGGAACGTCACCGGCTGGAAGCAGCCGATGCGGCCCTCGAACAGCAAATTCATCAGCAGCGTCTCCACCGCGTCGTCGTAGTGGTGGCCCAGCGCGATCTTCCGGATGCCCCGCTCCGTCAGGGCGGTGTTCAGGCTGCCCCGCCGCAGCTTGGCGCACAGGGAGCAGGGGTTCTTCTCCTTCCGCTCCTCGAAGATGATCTGGTACACCGGCACTTGAATGCGGGTGTAGGGCACCTCCAGCTTTTCGCACAGCGCCGCCACGCCGGAGAAGTCCATTCCCGGCATGCCCATCTCCATGGTGATGGCCTCCACCGCGAAGGGGATGGGGTAGAATTTTTGCAGCCGGGCCAGCGATACCAGCGTCAGCAGGCTGTCCTTTCCGCCGCTGACGCCCACGGCGATCCGGTCGCCCGGCTCGATCATGTGATAGTCCTCCACACACCGGCGGACAAGTCCCAGAATATGCTGCATAGAAAGCACCTCCGAAAAGCGAAATTGCAAAGCTTGAAAACAAAAGATATTGAGAGAAAACGAGAGAAAACACGAGATGTTTTTATCGTAAATCAAAATAGTGTTGACATCCCCGCGCCGTTATGCTATAAATATCCTTGCGCGTTTGGCGCGTTTCCTTACGATTTTAGCAAGGGAACACGAAAAAGTAAAGCAAAATACATTATAATAAATTTGGAGGAAAACACCATGTCCACTTTTATGGCAAACAAGGCCAACATCGAGCGCAAGTGGTACGTCGTTGACGCCGCCGGCAAGCCTCTGGGCAAGACCGCCGTCGTCGTGGCCGACCTGCTGCGCGGCAAGGGCAAAGTCACCTATACCCCCCACGCCGACTGCGGCGATAACGTCATCGTTATCAACGCCGGCAAGGCGGTTCTGACCGGCAACAAGCTGGAGCAGAAGTACTATCGCACCCACTCCGGTTGGATCGGCGGTCTGAAGGAGACCAAGTACCGCATCCTGATGCAGGACAAGCCCGAGCTGGCCATGCGCGTGGCCGTCCGCGGCATGATGCCCCGCAACACCGTTACCAAGGACTCCCTGAAGCGCCTGCACGTCTATGCCGGCGACACCCACGAGCATCAGGCACAGAAGCCCGAGCTGGTCAAGTAATTGAAGGAGGAAACGAAGAATGTATCAGTCCAAGAATCCCTACAAGTACGGCACCGGCCGCCGCAAGTCCTCCGTTGCCCGCGTGCATCTGTTTGAGAACGGTTCCGGCAATATCACCATCAACGGCCGCGATATCGACGAGTACTTCGGTCTGGAGACCCTGAAGATGGTCGTCCGTCAGCCCCTGTCCGCCACCGATACCCTGGGCAAGGTGGATATCGTTGCTACCGTGGAAGGCGGCGGCGTTTCCGGTCAGGCCGGCGCCCTGCGTCACGGCATCAGCCGCGCTCTGCTGCTGGTGAACCCCGAGTACCGCGCCATCCTGAAGAAGGCCGGCTTCCTGACCCGCGATCCTCGTATGAAGGAGCGTAAGAAATACGGTCTGAAGGCCGCCCGCCGCGCTCCGCAGTTCTCCAAGCGCTGAGTTTATACCCTGTTTTCTACAAAGGCTTCTGCTTCGGCAGGAGCCTTTGTTTTTTGTGCCTGTCGGGCGGCGGGCCACATGGGGCCCGCCCTACGGGGATCCGGCAAGCCGCTGTAGGGCGGGGCCAATGTGCCCTGCCGTGTCATGCCGCCCTCCCTGTCATTCCGAACCAGTGACCGATGTCACTGGTGTGGGAATCCGTAATCCCTTGACAGTGCGGTGGATGCCAAGATGGATGCTACGGCGGCATAGCCGCCGAGATCGGAGGCTAAAAACATGCCGCTGGCATGTTTTCTTAACGCCCCGACGGATTGCCACGCCAGTGTGAGCACCGGCTCGCAATGACAGGCTTTTCAACGATGTCCGCCCCTACACTCCTTCTCACAAAATTTTCAAAACCATGAGACAAAATCGCCCAAGGTGCGTTATGATAGATGACGGCCGTCAAGAAAACAACTCTCCCAAAGGAAGTGAGCGATTTGACAGAGGAACAGGCCCTGCGGCAGATGAAACAGGGCTCACAGGATGCGCTGGCATGGTTCATCCATCGATACGGTGCGTATGTCAGCACCATTATTCACAACATCATCGGCCAGCGCATGTCCAACGCCGACGTGGAGGAGGTCGCCTCCGACGTGTTTCTGGCCCTGTGGAACAACGCGGGGAAGATCCTGCCCAACGCCGCCCGCTCATGGCTGGCCACGGTGGCCCGGAATACGGCACGCAGCCGTCTGCGCCGGGCGTCGGACACCCTGCCGCTGGACGAGGAAGCGGTCATTGTGGACGACCGAACGCCGGAAGCGACGCTGGAGCGCCGGGAGCAGGCAGTCCGCGTCCGCATGGCGCTGCTGAGCCTGAACCCGGTGGATCGGGAGGTGTTCCTACGGTTCTATTACTACTATCAGAAAACCGCCGATATTGCCGCGGACATGGGGCTGAACGAATCCACCGTCCGCACCAAGCTGAACCGCGGCCGGGCGAAGCTTCGGGACTTTCTGCTGCGGGAGGACAATCATGACGAAACCGAGAAAGGAGGCGCGGCATGGAATACAATATCTATGATCTGATGGACGAGTTCGCCGACGAGGATATCGAGCTTTCCCCCTACAACGCAGCCGACCTCCGCCGTATAGAGGAGCTGACAATGAAAAAAATTGAGGAACAGCAGGGCAGACGCCCTGCGGCAAAAAAGGCCGGCCGTATCGCAAGAGCATTGCTGGTCGCCGCCGTTGTCACGGCGCTGTGTACCGCCACGGTGGTGGCCGCCAAGCTGGGTGTGGCCGACAGCTTCAAGGGCTATTTCGGCGACCTGACGGCGGAGCAGAAGCAGGTGATGGAGGCGCTGGGCACCACGGACCTGCAGCCTGTCACCAGCAACGGCACTACCATCACGCCGCTGGCGGCTATCTGCGACGAGAACAACTATTACCTCCGCCTGCGCATCGAGGCCCCGGAGGGAACGGAGCTGTACACGTACCAAGAGGGCGAGGGCAACATGCAGCCGTGGAATTATGCGGAAGGGCATGATTTTATCACCAGTGAGGGGTACGATATCCCCGGCGTGAGCTGTAACTTTGACTGGTTTGACGAGACCCCCGGCGACAACGTTGTGGAGGTGGTGGTAAAGCTCAGGTCGTCATATCTGACTACTAGAGACATCGCCGAACTCAAGGAAACGGAGGGTGAGGACTTCACCGTTCTGTCCTTTACGGACGGCAAGTCCAAGCAGCTGCGGTTCCACAACATCTGGTGGAAGCCGTGGAACACGGATCTCCCCTATGAGGTGCTGCTGGAGGGCGACTGGAGCTTTGAGATCGGCCGGAACGCCAAGCCGTCTCCCACGGTCTATGTGGACGCGTCCGGACGAACCACCGAAAGCGAATGGTCGGAGCCGGGATATCCCCTCACGCTGGAATACTTCCGCATTTCGCCCCTGGCCGTGGTGGGTGAGTACAGCTACCCGTATGATGAAACCATCGCCGAGGGCACCAATGTGGGCTACGGTGTGAAGAACTTCGCACTGGTGATGAAGGACGGCAGCGCCGTGGAGATCGGAGCAGACGGCTCTGCTGTACAGGGGCCGGATTATACCTCCATCGACTACTGCTTTGACGCGCCCATCGACGTGACCCAGGTGGATCACATCGTCTTCGGCGACCAGATCATCCCCGTGCCGCAGACGGGGGAGTAAGCGGCGGGACGGAAAAAGAACGGTAGACGGTTGTAGGGGCGCATACCAAAGCCTCCCTTGTGTAAAGGGAGGTGGCAACGCGAAGCGTTGACGGAGGGATTGTCCCGTCACGGTTTATCCCCTCAGTCGGCTTCGCCGACAGCTCCCCTTGCAACAAGGGGAGCCTTGCCCTAACCAACCCTAAACCACAACACCGGGCGGGGTACGCATTGCGTACCCCGCCCGGTGCTGTGGTTTTACATAAAAAGCTTCGCAGAATTCGCCGCCGCAGCGGCGAACCTGTTCAATTGTTTTTTGCCGCAGCATGTATGTGGCAAAAAACACTCTGCGCGGAGAGAGTGTTCATTCGCCCACTTTGTGGGCGAATGAACGCGGGTCGGAGCGGATCCTGATTTATCAAAAAAGCGCAGCTTTTTTATAATGTGAAAAGCGGGAGAGAAAATCACTTCTTCAGATATTCCAGTGCGATGCGGCTCATGGCGGAAACGCCGGAGACCATGACCTTTTCGTCAAACACGATCTTGCCGTTGTGGAGGGACACCGGATTCTCGCCGTGGCCCGCGTCGATCATCATGAAGGCGCAGGGGGTGCCGGTCAGCTTGCCGAAGAAGCTGAAGTCCTCACTGCCGGAGAAGGGCTGGGTGATATGCCGCACGGCGCTTTCGCCCAGCTCGGCAGTAGCGGAGGATTCCACCAGATCAATAAGGGCGCTGTCGTTGTAGGTGGCGGCGTAGCCCTCCTCCAGATTTACCTCGATATCGCAGGCAAAGGCGATGCCGATGCCCTTGCAGATGCGGTTGACCTCCTCAATGGCGGTCTCCCGCACCTCGTCGCCGAAGGTGCGCAGCACGGCAACCATCTTTGCCTCGCCGGCGGTGATGTTCACCGCGTC
>ULQF01076681.1_pt1 | contig 12245 bp, 10 predicted proteins | sample 1954211 | NCBI WGS metagenome assembly ULQF01 (sample SAMEA4835648, study PRJEB28245) | human gut metagenome | biome: gut microbiome; material: fecal sample | place: Denmark | collected 2008 | reverse complement strand
GTTGCGATGGTGCCTACCACCCTGCCGCCTTTCCCCAAAAAACAACTTTTTGTTGGAATGAGGCAAAAAACTTCTCCGACACCCCTCAAGACCTTCCCCGAAGGTGGATCAAGGGTGGTTTTTGTTTTACGGCATAGATATTGTTTTTTAAGAACAAAGCATAATGGTCATGAAACGCTGGCTCTGTCATTTCCATTTTCATCCCATATCAAGCGTTCCTCCAACAAAAATAAGGGACCGCGCCAAACGGTTGCTCGTTTGATGCGCAGTCCCTTTTATTTTCAGTTATTCGGGTTCCCCCATGCCGCCGTGAGGATCGCGCGGAAGGACTCGCGTCCGCAGGTGCCGCGCTTGGTGCGGCGGTTCCACCATGCCGAGGTGGGGTGCGGCAGGACGTGGAGTGAGGGGACACCCTCCCGACCGTTGCGGCAAAATGCTCCGTTTGTCAAGGCATATGTGCGATATGCCTTGCTTGAGAGCACGATCACCGCGTCGGGCTCGATCGTGCGGATCACGGCGTCGAGCGTTTCCGCGGCAACGGCGTTGTCACGCGCCGCAAGCTCTGCCGACCATTCCCCCTGCACGCCGTTGATCGTCCGACCGAAGGCAAAGGCGGGTCGCTGATAGTAATTGAGAAAGGCGAAATTGTGGATCAGCTGCTTTGGGGGCTTCTCCGAGGCTTCGTCGGTGCAATAGTAGGCGCGCAGGGGATTGGAAAACATCAGGAGTCCGCCACCGCCAAAGCCGGGCTCGGTGACAAATCGGTTGAGGATATATCTTGTGGTATAGTTTCCGAAATCGGTGCAAAACACGTTGTCGGGGTCGGCAAAGCACAGGGGAGACTCATACCAATCAAGCGCCCCGAAATCGGCAACCACGTCGCGCGGAGCTGCGTTTTTCCGTGCCTTGTTCGACACGTAGTGGCTCTCTCCAACCAGCATCACGCGTGCGGGTCGGTCGGCGTAGCCTCTGCCCACGAAGGGGAGCATTTCGGGGTGGTTGCGATAGTGCGGAATCTGCAGCAGCGCGCGGTCAAACTGCGTATCGCAGGTTTCCATCACGGCGGCGTCGAGCGGCGCATTTTTTGGAAAACGGTACATGCTTTTCTCCTTTTTCGGTTGATGAAAACGGTGCTCTGCGCAATCGCTTGCCCGCGCGGTTTTGGTGCCGGAATTGCTTGATCTCAAGACCGTCCTCTACCTTCATTATAGCATACCGAACGCCAAATGTAAATGGAAAATTTGCGAACGCGTGAGGATTTTTTCGGTTTCTCTTGACACCGTTCCGTTTTTGTGATATAACCATAAACAGGGTTTATACCTGACGGAGGTCACCATGAAAATTCATCTTTTACCCGAAAAGGGCAATTTTTACAAGGCAAATCTTCACAGTCATTCCACCGTGTCCGACGGAAAGTGGACACCGGAGGAGATGAAGCAACGCTACATGGACGAGGGCTATTCGATCGTTGCCTACACCGATCATCACGTCTTTGTTCCGCACAACGATCTGACCGACGAGCACTTTCTGGCGCTCAACGGATACGAGATGGACGTTCCCGAGGATCGCCCCTGGGACGAATACGCCAAGACCTGCCATTTCTGTCTGATCGCGCTCGACCGTGACAGAGTGGAGCAAAGGCTCTATCATGACAGCGTTTTCATCGACCAAAACGCCGACCGAGTGGTCCTCGACCGCACCCATGCTCCCATCAAGCGCCGCTATGACCCTGCCTTCATCTCCGCTCTGATGGAGGAGGCACGGGCGGACGGCTTTTTCGTCACCTACAACCACCCCGTGTGGTCGCTCGAGGACTCGCGTGATTTTCTCGGCTATCACGGCATGCACGCGCTTGAGATCATCAACTACGGCGGCATTGCGGCGGGCTACGACGATAAGGTGGGCTATATCTACGATATTCTGCTCCGCGATGGCAGGGAGCTCTATTGCGTGGGTGCCGACGACAATCACAACCTCTTTCCCATCGACCACCCGCGCTGTGATTCCTTCGGCGGCTTTACCATGATTTGTGCGGAGCGGCTGGACTACGCCTCGATCACGCAGGCGATGCTTCGCGGGGATATGTATGCCTCCGAGGGACCGCTGATCCACGAGCTCTACTATGACACCGAGGACGGCCGTATCCACATCAAAACCAGCGAGGCGGTGCGCGTGGTGATGTCGCTCGGCGCGCGCTACGGCAGCACCAAAACGGCATCCCATAAGGGGGAGACGATCACCGAGACGTCGTTCAGCCTCAAAAGAAGACCCGACGAGATCATCCGCTTTGTTGTGCGCGATGCCGCGGGCAGAGAGGCGTTCACCCGTGCATATCGCGTAAAGGACATCTATGACGCGATCAAATGAGCGCGGGGCGGGTAAAACGGAATAACGCGCCAAAAGGGGCTGTCTCAACTTACAAGGATGAGACAGCCCCCCTTCGTATAGATACTGCGAATACAGGAATGTAAAGTAGCTTTTGTAGGGCGGTGGCAATATTTGCGAAGCAACATTGCCATGGAGCGAAGCGAAATGTGATTGCCTACCGCCGTTGTTCGGCACTAGGGTATTCGCGTGTTGCGCAGCAACGTTTCGAAGCGTTAGTGCCTCGACCAATGCAAAAAGGACGCCGATTGGCGTCCTTTTTGCGGTTTGCATTTGGGATTCAAAGCTCACGGGTGAGAGGCGCATTTCGTTGAAGAAGTGCCTTTATTGCCGCTCATCGCAGATCAGCCTTGCTCCGTCAAACGACTCGATGCCGTACATCACAAGGTCTCCGATCTCCCCTGCAAGGGAAATCACCGAGAGTCCGCCGCCTCGCACGTTCTTGATGGAAATGTGGTGCGTTTCGTTGGCAGTGGCATGGCGCGCACCGTAAAAGTGCGTATCCCCCACGCGAACCGCACAAAATCCCCTGTCCATATGTGGCGATTGTCTGCCCATGTCATAAACACCGTCAATGTCGATATGGTGCAGCGCGAGATCTCCTTGATTCAAAAGACGCACGTTTGCGAAAAATGATGCGGTACGGATGTTTCTGACCGTCACGTAGCAAAGATCGGACGGAAGCCCCTCAACCGAAAAGGTGCGCTCAAGCGTACCGTTCAGTGCGGTAAGGGCAATCGAATCATCCTCGCAAAAGCCGGTTATGTTTTCGATCACGATGTGGTGACAGCCCTGACGAAGATCGATACCGTCCGAATTTTTTACCAAAATCTGATCGTACTTTTCCCTCCACATGCCGTGATAATCGGTGGTGCCGTTTCCGTCCACACCGGGGATCAGGTCTCTTCTCAATCCGTGATATTCGTTTCCGTTCTCGTCAATTCCGATGTCATTTGCGCAAAAATCGATATTGCCCAGATATCCGTTGGAGCAATACACAAAATTGAGTGTCCACCAGCGCTGATTGCGGCAATGGATCCCCGAAATCCGAAACCCGTCCACGTTGGTGAAAAGCAGAAGATTGTTCTTCCATATCGGGGGCAAGCCGTCCCTGCCGTAATTTTTTTCGGAAAGACCGTTGTATTTTCCGCCGTCAAGGATCGCCTCGCCGCTACCGATAATCGATATATTCCTGTCGGTTCCCGCAACCGTCCTGCCCCGCTCCGTGCCGTGACTTTCGTTGACGAATATATTTGAATATACTCCATCAGCCAAACGCAAATGGCAATCCTTGAGGATCAGCGTAAAATCGGAGGGCAATCTGATCTCCCGATCGATCTCCCAGTATCCGCTGATCACAGCCGTGCGCGTGAGATTGTTCACCGCCTCGGAAATTGCCGTAGTCACGTATTCGCAACCGCCCTTTTGAAACTCTTTTTTCTGCATTGTGTCATCTCCCATCAGATCCTACATACCCTCACACGGTATGTAGACCAAAGATTAGCAAAGGCATTATAGCACAGAACCCCGCCGTTGTCAATACCCGGCATGCAAGTGCGGATCGGAGCCTCCTCGGCTATTTTCAGAATTGCAATATCATATTTTTCAATTATAACATTTTTTTCAAGAAATGTAAAGTATCTTTTGTAGGGCGGGGCAATATTTGCGAAGCAACATTGCCATGGAGCGAAGCGAAATGTGATCCCCGACGGTCCTTAAGGCACTGGGGTACCGCCTGCGGCGAGGATTCGCGTGCTCAGGACAGACGCAAAAAGGACACCGTTTGGTGTCCTTTGCATTGCATTTGATGACCGTTTTAGAGACATATTAAATCATGTTCACACCTTCTGATCTCAGAATCGTTTTCGCTTCAAGTATTTGCTGTTCCGTTGGGATCCATTCTACCCTACCGCTATCCGCAAAACCGAGAAAAACGGATTTCGTCCCGCCGTACGCATGATACGGAATGAGCTCCAAACCGTCAAAATTTTTGATTTTTTTCGCAATCGCCGCAAGCTCCCTGTAATGCGTCTTATCTGTATTAACACCGTTTATGAGAATACATCTTAGGCGTATTTTTGCGCCCATTTCATTGATTGCTCTTAAATTTTCGAGAATCCTTTTGTTTGAAACTCCCGTGTACTTTTTGTGCCGTTTGTCGTCAGTATCCTTGATATCCCATAAGAACAGATCGACAAATTCTACCGCCTTGCATAAAGTTTCGGCATCGGCATATCCACAGGTCTCCACTGCCGTGGATAACTCCCTCTCTTTACATTCCCTCAACAAAGCGATCGTTGCTTCTCCTTGTGCAAAGGGCTCTCCTCCTGAGAGTGTGATTCCTCCGGTTTCTCCGTAGAAGGCTTTATCCTTTTGGGCGATTTCAAGGATCTGATCAATCGACATATCCTCACCGCATTTCTCCAAAGCACCCGTGGGACAGTTTTCTACACAAGCAAAGCATAAAATACACTTTTTGCGGTCGATCCCGCGGTCAGCGCCGATCGTCTGTGCAAAAGAATTACAAAACGCCGCACACCCTCCGCACAAAATACACCTATTTTTGTAGAACAAAAGCTCGGCACTCGTCCTTTGCGTTTCGGGATTGTGACACCACGCACAGCGTAAAGGACAGCCCTTCAAAAAAAGGGTTGTACGAATACCGGGTCCGTCATGCATACAAAAGCGCTGGATCTCGGTTACTCTCAATTTTATTTCAGTGTTCATTTTGCTCAATCACCATATCCTGCCATTCCTTACTGAGCGTTGCAAAGCGCGCGTTCCAGCCTGAAACTCTGACAGAAAGCGTTTGATAATTTTCGGGATGCGCTTGCGCCTCACGAAGCAATGCGGCATCCACTACATCGGGCTGCATAAAGAATCCGCCCAGCGCAACAAAGCCTCGCATCAATGCCATCAGCGCGTGCAAGCCGTCCTCGCCCTCCACACTTGATGGCAACAGCTTGATATCAAGCGCCGCACCGGTAGCAAGCCTTGAAAGGTCTGTTTTGCAGTAGGAACGAATGATCGCCGTTGCGCTTTCCTTATCGGTGTTCGGAGTTGGAGAGCAGTTCGCCGCCAAGACCTCACCCTGCTTTCTGCCGTGAGGTGATGCCAATCGTTTTGATGACCATTCAAGCTGACGGCCAAAGGTGCTGACTCCTGCAGGGAAACGGTAGCCGCATTTGCCGTTGAAGGAAGTACAAATGTCGGCAAAGTCCGAGAGCAGACGCGCGGCGATCTGGTCAACCTCGTCGTTGTCGTTTCCATAATACACGTAGCGGTTAAGCACGTATTGGCGAAGCGCTTCTTCTCCTTCCCAATTATTTTTGAGAATTTTGAGAAGCTGTGCAAGCGTCAATTTTTTCTCGTCATAAACCAGCTTTTTAATCGCATAAAGACTGTTTACCGTATCGGCAAGCCCGCCTATATGAGGCGAATTTACGTTATAAACAGGTCCCCCTTCAAGATAAGAAAGTCCCTTTTCGATGCAGCCCTGCTCAAAAAGCGAAACGACCGTACAGGGGGATTGTTCTACCCACTTCCATTCCTTTGCTGATACACCGCAGTTGGTAAATTTTTTCTGCTTGTGAAGAAAAATTGATTCAACCTGAGCACGAAGGCCTGATACGAATTTTTGATATAGCTCTTCAAAATTTTCAAAATCTGCCGATCCATCATATCCGTGTAAGGTTTCCTGTTGCAGGATCTGCAGAGAATCAAAGGGCGAATAGATAAAGAAGGTTTTTCCGGGAATCTGTACCTCCCAGCATCCGTCATTTGCAAAGCTTCTTGCCTCGCGCTCGTCATACCCATCCCGAGCAAGTGCGTTTATGACCAGATCCTCGTTGTATATGGCAAGTATTCCACCGCCAAATCTCATAACCTCTGCAACTCTTCTCAAAAGCTTTTCGTCGGTTTTTTGATTGATACGGACAGTAGTCGGAAAATCACCGATACCAAGCTCTTCCAGAATATCGAGGACGAGATGGGTCACCTCGTTTGTGACCTCGGTTCCGTTCTCATCAATACCCGCAAGCACTATGTTTTGATAATGCTGGGCATCACCGCTGCCAATAAATTGACCGTTTACCCACTCACAGCCTTTAATGAAGAAATGCGCCAATATCTCGCGCGCCTCGTTAAGTGACAAGGTGCCGTTTTCAAGATCTTTTTTGAGATAATCGCCAAGCAGATAGTCGATTCGTCCAATGCCCGGCCAGTTTCCGCAAAGGCGGATAAAGGCAAAGGAGAACCAAAGCGATTGTACCGCTTCATAAAAGCTTTTAGCGGGTTCAAAGGGCACGCGCGTGAGATTATCGTAATTTGCTTTGTATTCCGGAAGATCACGCAACGCATCAAGATATCGTCCGTGCCAGAGCTCAAAAGCTCTGATAGCATTCAAACAACTTTTGGAAAAGGCTTCCTTTTCGGTGGTTCGATACTTCTCATAAGCCTCCTCGGCTTTGGCTTTGATCGAATTCACGCCCTCCTTCAGTACTGTTTCAAAATCAACGGTCAGGTGGCTGATGCTTGCGTAAACGGGAGTGCCGTTATAAGTTGCGGGGACAGTATGCCTGATTGCGAGTCCCAGCGTTGCCGCGCCGCTGATCTTCTCCCCCTCGCAAATGCGGATCGGAGCCTCCTCGGCTATTTTCAGAATTGCAATATCATATTTTTCAAGAGCTGATAAGGCTGAAAAATTTGCCATACTGTCTAAGGAAATGGAGTCTGTTTTTAAGGTGTCCAATCCATATTTTCTTCCCAAAGACTCATAGGCAAATTTCCTGGTCTGTTCGGATAAACGTATCGGGCGGTTACCGCCGTTTTGCGCGTAAAATTTCACACCGTCACCTCCGACAATATTCTTTTTCGATCTCCTCTCGGATGGTACGCATACTATACCGAAAGAAATCCAAAATGCAAGAAAGGGGGTTGAAAATTGTTGGTTGAGATCATTATAACATGCTTTTCAAGAAATGTAAAGTGTCTTTTTGTAGGGCGGTGGCAATATTTGCGAAGCAACATTGCCATGGAGCGAAGCGAAATGTGATCCCCGACGGTCCTTATAGGCACAAGGGTATTCGGCCTTACGGCGAAGATTCCCCCGCTTGCCGCTTACGAGCGAGCTCGACGCGCTCTGCGCGGGGGAATGCGAACCTAACTCCACAACGCTTCGCGTTGCGTAGCAACGTTTCGAAGCGTTAGTGCCCCAGCCAAAAAGAGAGAGCAGCACAATGTGCTGCTCTCTCTTTTTGTGTGTTATGACCTTAATAGATGCTATCCAAAATTGACGATACAGAGCCCGACAAGCCCTAATATCAAGCCGATTATTTTCTTTGTCGTCAGTTTTTCCTTGAATGCAAATACAGACCCTATACAAACAAAAATAATGCCAAGTCCGTTAAACAAAGGGAACAAAAGAACCGAGGGTACATTCCCGGCTAATTTTGTCATAACCAGACTGATAACACAAAGTGAAATCGCACTTCCCGTAGCGCACAGTAACACCGCTTTCATATCTTTTTTATCCCGCTTTTGTGGACGGACAAAAAGACACAAGATCAAAAAAGCTACGATGAAAGAATAAAAATTATACGCGCTTACACTTTGCTCGACAAAATAAAGTCCCATAAGCTTTTGGGCGATCATAACGCCGCCGCTTGTCAGAAAAACAACGAGACCGACGAGGATACCCATGATATCAAAGCTCCTTTTTTCCGCTTTGCTATCCTTGAGCAGGACGATCGAAGCGATTGCCAAAATAATACCCACCGCAGACCAAATACTTAACTTTTCCGACCAAAAAAAGTGTCCGATCACGCAAGGAACGATCATTCCCGCGGCATGACAAAAGGTCATAAATGCCACCGAGGTCTTTTCATATCCTTTTAGTATAATCGTTTTGCTGACCGCGTACATCACACCACAGGCAATTCCGCAAAGAATGACTCCAAGCTTGAACTTTGGGGTATCGTCTGCTAAAAACATTGGTAAAAGACAGAGGCTTCCGAGCAAAAATTTCAGGCAATTATATAAGAAATTATGCTTGTTATCGCCCTTTGACGAAACATATTTGTCACAAAATGAGTTCGACACATACAGTGGTACACAGGCTAAAATGATCAATATTTCTTTTGTCATTACAATATCACACTTCTTGCGTTATCGGCTTTTGACGATAACTGGATCTTCCTCGTTACTGTTTTTCCGTTAGCAGTGATTAGCAGATCATATTCGCCGTAGAAGCCTCTAAACTCAACACAACCGTCCTTATCGGTTACAAGCTCTTCCTCTGTGTGCCATATTTCTTGCAATAGCTCCTTTATTTTGTAATATGCGGGTTTCGGTGACATATCAAATCTCAAAAGACCTCCATGATAATAGTTCTCGCCCAGTGTCATATCTCCCTGTGAGGCTTTGATTTTTTCAGGGGAAGGATCCCAAAGATGAGCATATCCGTCCACAAGGTTCCAATATATGATCTGTTCCACGTTGGGGTGTGAAAACCAAATAGAATAGAGATTTTCAATAATCTTTGCCTGGATCTCCTCGTCATCATCTTCCCACGAATACGAAGGTACTGTCACCTCTGTTATTTGGAGAGGCTTACCGAAGGTTGCATACATATCCATATGCTTATAAAGATTTTCGGGGTTAAGCGTTAATCTCGTTTTTTCATATTCAAGCTCTGCTTTGTTAAAGAGGTGATACTGCATACCGATCGCATCGATTCTTGCGCCCTTGAGCATGTTGGCTTCTATGTACGCATAATACTTGTCGGTCGCACGGCATTTATCTTTCCACGAGAGTCCCGTATGCTCGTTGATGCAAAGCTGATTCTGTGGGAAATATTTCTCAGCAAGCTTGAAGCACCATTCCACGTAATTTGATTCATCGTAAAAGGCTGTCTTTCCCACATCCCACTCCATTTCGTTGGTGACCTCGATCGTGCGGATTTTGTCGGCGTAGCGCTCGGAGATTTCAGCATATCGCCTTTCCAGTTCCCGCTTCACCTCGTCAACGTTTACGTCATATAACCATTTTGGAAAGAATGCGTCGTAAGCCAACGCATGCTCACGCGGCTCAATTCCATGCTTTTCGCAAAATTCGATACAAAGATCGGGGGCGGGACGGCGATATACCTTCGGACTGTGCTTTGCGTATCTGGGTTTGCCTCGATCGGGTTCAAGTGTATCCCAATAGAACGGAAGCGTTGCCATATTGAATACATCAGAAAAATATTTTTTGTATTTTTCATTTTTTTCGTCAGTTTCAAGCTCGTCCAGCATAAACAGGTTCGCTCCAAAACGAAATTCGTGACTCTTTTGTATAAGTTTAATTTTCGCGTTTGGAATAGGGTTGCCTTCCCGGTCAACAACGGTCACGCTACCGTTACCTTTTCGGTAGCGTTCAATGCCTTCAGCAGCTCTTTTGCTCCAAGCATCATTTTGTTTTTCAAACAGATCCAAAACCTTTCTTCTGTCACCCATTTGAGAATCCTCCCGATTTGTTTTTTATATTATAGCATATCAAAATTTCAACGTACACCTATAAATCAATACAATAGGTTGACTTTTCGAAACAAATTTGTTATAATCGAATCAAATATCGGAGGTTTTGTTATGTTTTTCGAAAAAGAACTGTTGTCATTTAATATATTAGACGTTCTTGAGTTAAAGCAACAGGATGTCAATATGTTTAATAGTGGGCGAAACTTTAGCGCCCTTTCATTTCGTTTTCGTTCCGATGCCGTTCTGATAAACAAAACAGAAAGGCATTCTATGAAGGATAACTATGTGTCCTACTTTCCCACAAGATTGGATTATACCAGAGTGGCAACGGTGGACGAGATGATCGTTGTTCATTTTGATACAATAAATTACAGTACAAAAAATATTGAATACTTTATTCCCAATAATCCGGCCGTGCTCTCCGAACTCTTCCGAGAGATATTTGATGTTTGGAACAAAAAAGAACTTGGTTATAAATATAAATGCTCCGCCATTTTGTGCGAGATATTTGCAGAATGTTATACACAAAATTACGTCTCAAAGTCGCAAAACCTAAAAATTCGCAACTCGGTAGAGTACCTTTTGAAAAACTATAAAAAAAGCGATCTCTCAATAAAAGAGATCGCAGACAAGTCATTTATGAGCGATGTGTATTTCAGAAAGCTTTTCAAAGAGGAATATGCTATTTCACCCCAAAAATATATAATCAATCTGCGCATACAAAATGCTATTGGACTTATCTCCACGGGATACTATTCCTTAAAAGAGGTTGCATATATGTCCGGATATAACGATTATAAATATTTTTCTGTTGAGTTCAAAAAAATTGTGGGGGTATCTCCGTCGGAATATTTATATAATTACAGATGAAAAAAGAGCAAAGTCTGCGAATAAAAATTGCAAAAATCGCCCTGAATTTGTTAGTACAGTGGTTTGAATCCCTGACAACCCTCAAAAACACCCATTGGCATCTATTTGTTTTCAAACTGAATTTTTCGACAAAAAAAGCCCAGACTCCTTATGGAATCTGGGTTTATCCGACCTGCATCTATTAAGGTCAGAACAGTTGTCGGAGACTAGGGTAACTCCGCTTCGCTCCGTGATTCGCACGCTCTGTCTCGCTGTGGCTCGGTCACGCTCGCGTTCTGACATCACACCGTGATGTCATTCATTACGCTCACGCCGCTTCGCTACCTGACAAGCGAGCTTGTCGATCTTCGAGCGGCGAATGCGAACCTAAATCCGCGTTGCTTCGCTCGCGGAGCGAGCTTTGAACCGACGAGTGCTCCAGCCAAAAAGAGAGAGCAACACAACGTGCTGCTCTCTCTTTTTGTCAAGAGGCTACGAAAAAGATATTTTGGGGGAACTTTCACTAGGATTTGAACTCCTACGGAGTCACGCAACAATCAATTTAAACTTGAAATGACGTCAATCTCGTATGGCAAATCTAAAAAAGCTCGTGAAACAACATAGCTCTCTTTGTTGGCATCTATTGCATACCAAATATTGTTTTTTTCAACCAATTGCAATGACAATTTCATATTAGGATGATTTTTTAAGCTTATAACCAGTTTTATCGGTTCTCCATGATTCTGTAAATCATCATAACTGCAATCAGATTTAGTCAGCACCTCTGCAAAAACCACAGTTTTAGAGGTATCCCCCACAACGTAAGTGTCAGACTTGTAGTCATAATCTTGCCTTAAATAGAGATTCGTATCTCCGCCAATCGAGTGTATGAAAACGGGATTCTCTGATGAATCGGAATAAAATTTTGTTGAAAAAGGGAAACTGTAATAATATCCCAATTCGACATCATTTTCATTTACTTGTCCATAAGCTTCAGTCGCTGTAAAAAGAGATGTTGTATAGTATTCTTTCCCTTGATATAACACATATTGTTCGCCATTACGTTCATCAAAGGTTACATTTTCATAGGTGGTATACGCACAACCTGTCAAACACGTGATAACGCAAAGAATGATAAGAACACTGATAATATGTTTTTTCATGGTTACACTGCCTTTCTAAGATTAGTATAGCATAAAATCGGGGAGATTGCAAGAGCTTGCGGGAAATTGGGGCGAAGCGTGCCCGTTTTGGGCACTAGGGTATTCGCGCGTTGCGCGAAGATTTTTGCTCGCGGCTCTCGTGAGCGAGCTCCCATCGCCTTGCTCGCAAAATGCGAACCTAAATCCGCGTCGCTTCGCTCGCGGAGCGAGCTTTGAAGCGGCGAGTGCCCCGGCCAAAAGAGAACCCCTCGCCGATTGGTGTCCTTTGCGTGAATGTAAAGTATCTTTTTGTAGGGACCGGCGTCCTCGACGGTCCTTATAGGCACTAGGGTAT
>ULQF01045744.1_pt1 | contig 12500 bp, 17 predicted proteins | sample 1954211 | NCBI WGS metagenome assembly ULQF01 (sample SAMEA4835648, study PRJEB28245) | human gut metagenome | biome: gut microbiome; material: fecal sample | place: Denmark | collected 2008 | reverse complement strand
CCCGCCCCTCTGCTAACGGCGGTAGCCCCAAAGCTCCGGAGACCCAGCCGCCCGTTGGGCCGACCACAGTCGGGGACATTATTGGTAGTGCCTTCGGATTATAATAAATTTTCCTTGACATACTGGTAATTTTATGACAAGAATGGGGCATCAAATGCGGTGCTCCATTCTTGCTTTCCCGCGAGCAAACCAAAACAAACCTTTATGCAGGTGTGAAAATTCTTGGTCCTGACCCTGCCATGACCGCGTAAGACCCCAAAACAAAATCTTCCAAAGAGAACTAGGCGTTGCAAATTAAACCAAATTTAATTTACAAATGGCTACTTCTCCTAACGATATTCAGGCCCAAGAATTGAAGCTGGTCACGATGACCAACCTTCTTAACGCCAACATGTTCAGCACCTTTGCTCGTACTTCTCCGTGGAACTCCCAGATGATTATGACGGGAGAATGGACTGACGGTGTTGGTGATTCCGGGCGTATTGCAACCTTCGGTGCTACGGACCCCCGCGTCGAATGGATGAACATTAACCTCGCTTCCACCTCCAACCAGATTCCGATTACGGTAAATGATACGGGGGCTACGGAATACTCCTACAGCCGCTTCATCACGAGGCTTTCCTCCCAGAAACTGGACGTACTCCGTATGCGTCAGTCTTGGCAAGCTAAGCAACAGGCCGAGAATGCGGTGAAGCAGTTGGTCCGTGCCGTCGGTAATACTTGGTCTCGCTTCTACCGTCAGAGCTACATCAACATCGCCAGCTACAAACTCATCCCCACGAAGGCGGGTGTTGTTGGTCTCGATGTCGTGAGCAACGATATTAACTCCATGCCGGAAGTTAAGCCCGAAGCCGCTCTGAACGACGACCTGATGAACCAAGCTTGGCAGTTGCTCATCAATGAAGGTGCTGGCGAATCTGCCGCTCTGATGGACCAAGGTTCCCCTGTCTTCTTGGCTTACACGTCTAAGGACACCGTGGACTTCATCCTGCGTCACAACGAAGTTATCCGCAAGGACTGGAACTTCGCAGAGGCCGCGGAAGGCAAGGATGCTACCCTCCTGCGTCAGCTGGGCGTGAAGTGGACGTACAAGGGCTTTACCTACATCGTGGACAACATGAACCCCCGCTACACCTTCGACGACACCAAGCCGACTGGTCAGAAGTGGGTGGAAGTTCCCCAGTATATCAAGGTGGAAACGACTGTTGGTAACCGCTATGTGCCGAACCCCGCGTACATGAACGCCCCCTACGAAGATACGATTATCTTTGTGAAGGACGTGTACAAGTCCCTCGTTCCTCGTCCGGTGTCTGCCTACGGTCAGGCCAAGTGGGACCCCGTGACTTACGCTGGTGAGCTGGTTTGGGTGAACAACAAGGACAACGGTGATAACTACATGGGTACGCAGGGCATGTTCATCGCGACGCTTTCTGCCGCTCCGATGCCTGTCTTCCCGCGTCACGGTGTAGTCATCCGACACATTCGCACGACCGCTGGCCGCGAACTCGTCGGTGCTGACGGTAAGCCCGTTGGCTCTCTGGTAAGTACCCCCGCGGTAGTATCTGGCCTCTAAGCCTAAACCTATAACCCTTAAACCGAGGCGGGCGGGATGAACCCGCTCGCCTCAATTTTATCTGCATGAAGATTACGTATGACCCTGAAAAATTTGGAGACCTTAAACCGGGGGATGATGTTCAGCTCATGGGAGTTGGCGTTGTTTCAGATGACGGCAAGTCTATTGAGATTGTTTCTATCGAGGACCAAGAAATAGGTGACGATGATAGCGACGACGAGGACGAGACCGAAGAAGAAACTGAATCTCCCAAACAGGAAACCGAAACCGAAGAAGCCGAAGAACTGGCAGAAGGAGCCGACATTGGTTCTATTATCGCCTCTGGCTTTGGAGCATAACCTTTTTAACTAGTATGGAAATCGACGTTCCCACTACAGAACCAGTTGTCCTCGAATCAGGAGTTGAGAATACGCTCATTCCCAGCGAGGAAGGAGACTTTCTTATTACTATCACCAGTGATAGGGGAGTTCCTGTCGTCAAACTGACGGAGGACGAGAAGACCCTTGCCGAAGGTTCTTCCCTCGTAAACCGGGAGTTCAAAGCACATCTCAAAGCCGCCGGGGATTTAACTGTTACGGAATCTCTTTCGGGGACCGTATTAACCCTAGAAGTCCGTGCCGCAACACCTCTGGCGGTGCAAGCAATTCCCGTAGCTATGGGAGTTAAGCACTTGGTGTCTATTCCCACTAATCAACCCGAAGTTCTTTACTTCGGTATTGATGTTGAAAATAGTGTTCAAAGTGTATTAGTGAATGATGGAGATATTATTATCCCTGCGTCGGATACTGCGCACATTCCCGTGAATAGGGGAATAACTTTAACTCCCCTTATTCATCAAGCTAAAACAGTAGCAACTCTTAACGAATAATAATAATTATGGCAGTAGTAAATCTTCCCATTCCCGCAGAGAATGCAACTATCGCTCGCGGGCAAATCTATCAGCTTACCGGACTGACCGAGGCTACTCGGTATAAGTTTATTGTCACGTCTACCAAGTGCCCGCATGTGGTCATCGCGAAAGACGAGGCGTTGGAGCAGTTGGAAGCCGAAGGGTATCTTTCTGGCCGTGCTTTCTACTTCGCGACGGAAGGTGGTCAGACTAACGCTTACCTCCGCATCGATGCCCTTGAGGGCGCGGAGATTACCTTGACTATGAAGGCTGACCAAATTCCGGCTCCCGAAGAAGCAACTCTTCCCGCAGACTTATCACCTGACAAGTGGTATAGTATCGGTGATTTAGTCGCAGATACGGGGTACGAATTGAAAGTAAGTGCGGAAGTCCCTGTAACCGTATTTGTCAAGACAGGAGATACCATTGCAGACGCAATAGAAGAACCTCCGTTTGTAACTGCCGCAGGGACCACCCGTTTCACTTCCACTGGCACGAAAGCGTGGGTGTACGTAGACGGAGCAGTAAAGGCTAACGTTGACATCGTAGCCGCGCAGGGGATTGAGGGTTTTACCGCTCCCCAGCTTACGACCCTCTCGGACACCGTTTCCGACGTAGCTCTTGTAGGTCCTACCCCTGCCGGATACTACCGCGTGGATTTCGTGACAGAGGCCACCGCACCTGAATTCCAATACGATGGCAACATCACTATCCAGAACCAGAGCGTAGTCCTTACCAACGTAGTTGGGGAAGCAGGGGCGCAAGGTCTTCTTCCTCTCACGGCCGCGCAGGGTATTGTGACTGGTAAGAACCTTCGAGGAACTCTTATCTTTTCACAGGGGACGGCTCTTGGTGCGGGACAGCGAGCCGCCGTTGCCTCGTTCCAGATTCCTACGGGCGGTGATGCCAGTACCTTTAAAGGGACTGCGGTGATTACCTTCGTTGGAAATATCGCATAACCAATAATTAAACCTTGACGGGGCTGAACTCATGAGCTAAACTTCTATGGGTTCAGCCCCAAATTTTTACTATCATGGCACGTAAACGTTCTTCTGAAATCAATATTGAAAACTACGTCAACGGTTCTCCTATTACACCGGGCGTAACCTATAAGCTGGGCGATGCCGACACGCACACCGCGTGGCTTCTTGCTTCCAGTTCTCCCTGTCTCTTCAAGCTTTCCGCTACCGCTCCTACTGACGAACTGTGGTCCAACATTACGCCAGAACAGTTCATCATCAATGGTTCGGTCGCGGGACAGGTGATTGAGATTGCATCTCCCAACGGTAAGTACTTCGTCGTCCCCACTAACGCACAGGATAAGAATGCTTCGGTTGAGAGCGCACACGCGACGATTGCACTTCACCCGCTGGGGTTCGACTACGACCAAGAGTATCAGGCCCTCCCGCTGGATGGTGATGGTCCTGTCTCCGAAGGTTTCTACAAAATCTCCAACCTCGAAAGCGGTAAGCTCTATTCTATCAATGTGCATCCTGACTTGGGCGGCTTGATGGAAACGAAGCCTAATCCGGAATTCAGCTATGCGCTCTTTAGTGTAGGAGCCGACAACAATCCTAAGGCATTCCTCGCTGGCGGCAAGACTACTGACCAGCTGGTCTTTGTGGCAACTGAAACTTCCGCAATTCTTTCTCTCGGCAGTACGATTGAAGAAGCGGACTACTTTGTCTCCATCAGAAATTTTAGTTTAGGCTCCGGTGAGGGTGGCGGTTCTGGCACTGGCTTTGACCCAGCTAGTGACCAGACAATCTCCGGGGCATGGAGTTTCACCAACACAGCGGGATTGGTTCTCGGAAACGAAGTTCCTTTAGTTCTCGGACAAGGAGATGACGCGGTGAAAATCCACGGAGATGGTAACGGAGCCGCAGTCATTGAGGGGACGAACGCTTCCCACATGGATGTTGCGATTCCTGTCAAGTTCCAAGACCCTACCACTTTTGATGAAGTTATTAGCTTCGTTGCCGCCTCTGGCGAGAAGATGAAGTGCATCCTCTTCGGCAAGGAGAGCGGTCCTACGCGAGCCATACTTTACGAAGAATCCAACGGTTTCCTCTCCATAACTGACCCCAATAACGTCAACAGCAAGTCAATGACCTTCGATGGGGCTGGGGACTTGTGGGTCTACAGAAATGAAACCCATAACGGGGTAGCTACGTTCAACACCCAAACCCGTATGCACGGCACTATTGACGTGGGCGGGGTTCTGACGTTCCGCAAAACCCCCAATGCCAACGCCGGGATTAACATCCCTCTGACCGTAGGTGCACCGACGGATACGTCAGCGGTCAATCGCCTGCATGCCGCAGGCTTGGCCGGAGTGACGGACATTTTTTCCCAGCACGCCTACCTCAACACGGGCAGCATTACGGCGACAGGGACGGCGGCAACTACCGCTTTCATTCCCGGCCAGTATGCGCAGGTTAGAGTGCCTGCCGGGACTCACAGCACGATTGTCTTTCCCTTCACAGGGCCTAACGGTCAACATAATTATTCCGACTTTGCGGGATTCTCCATTCCGTGGCGCATACTCGGCGCAGGCAAAATTACCATAGGCATCGGACGAGGCGGCAAAACGACAAGATCTGATTTAACGCTGGATTCTTACAGCGTCATCCCCGGTAACAATCTGGCCCACAACAGCGGCGAAATTCTGGACATTACCTTTGATAATATCAGAGACACACAGCGCAACGGCTATACGGTGCGAGTGCGTGAGATTTACGCGCTGACAGCCGCAGATGGCTGGAAAGTGAAAACCACAACCAGCTTTATTCCGGCCTCCCATAACGAGCCTATACCTTCAATCGTTAATAAAATTATCTATCATCAACGAACCCAGTACAAATTCGAGAGCGAATATATTTCGTACGGCAGCCTCTATTTGCTGACGGGCGGAGGGCAGACGGTGCAGCTGCATAAAATTGCGGCGGTGCGCGGCGTTAATGCCTTTGAAACGGGCGTAGGGATTAGTTCGATAGTTACTGATTTGCCGGGGAACGCGAGCGGGGATGTGTACATGCAGGTGGGGTCTGCGGTGCGCACCCTCTACCAGCCCGGCAACATCAATCCCGTTTATTACGCGCTGGAAGCATTGGCAAGAAACGATATTGAATCCGAAGAAACGGCGGATTTTGTGGATATTAACAACCCCCTTGAACAGGCATGAACAACGCAGAAATACAAATTCAATTCCCACAGCCCGGCGACTGGACCAAGCTCATTATGAGTGTAATCTACGCGGACGCACTGGGCTTTACGCACCTTGACCAGTACAGTGAGACCACAGTTCCGGAGGAGCAGATACCTGCAATAGCCAAGGCTATCGAGGCCATTGCCGCTCTTGACGAACAGTGGCAAGCGTGCCAAGTTTGGGCACGATTGGGAGATATTCCATCCCCATCCAGCCCGACGGACAAGGTGCCCGCAGTCCTTCTGACTGTCGAGGCTACCGGGGATTCCGGGGGTACAAAAATATTTACCCCTGACCAATATCCCCAGTTCGTACTCACCGATAGCGGTACACTATCCTTCTTTAACTTCTTCACAAAAGGATGATAATCATGAGCTTACTCGAACTTCTTGACTTACTTGGCTGGAAGCGCAAGTAGCACATCGCCCCGGAGGCTAACCCCTCCGGGGATTTTTATTGAAATAATTTCTTGACAAATAATAAAACTATTATATGGTGGTGCCATGTCTAAGACATCAAACCCCAAACAGATAACCAAGATTGTTATTGACGAGGCCAATGGCTTGACACACGTTTATATGTCAGACCTTAGCCCGAAAATAGTTAAAGCCAATACCACGGCCCCAACGAACATTCCTACCAAGAGCGAATTCTCTTTTCGCGATGAATCCGTAGAATCGCAAGCAGTAGTTGAGAAGGCCTTTGATGAGGCATTCCCAGAGGAAGAACATCCTCCACTGTTCTGTCCTATCTGCGGTGGTCTGCTGGAAGAAAGACGGAAGGGTAACTACGAGTTCATTCAATGTGTGAGTTGCTCACTGGCCGTGCAAGGATGTGATAACGATGACCCGGAGACAGCGTATGAAGAGGCATGGAATAATGCTCGATTCTTCATTGACCATTGTCCTCCGCTTCTGCGTCTTCAACCCGGTTCCGAAATCCAGTACTTCGATGGTATGTTCCGTCGGCATACCGGAATCGTTGCAGGAAGAACCCGCGTCTCCATGCGCATCCTGTTGGAAGACGGGCGAAGCATTGAACCCGGCAATATAGTTGAATGGCCGTGGGGAATGGAGCAAGCCGAGTAACCATGAAGGAGAACAATCATGAACGCATTGCATCTATCAACCACACAATACTTCGCGCTTGCAGGCCTTTTCGCGCTTGCGGGTGTAGCTCTCCGTGGGTTCGGCGGCACGGCTCTTACCGCGATGGCAAAGCAACTGAAAGCTCACTGGAAGCTCATTGGTATTGAGACCAATAGCTACCGGACGAGAGGAAGCGAGTATACCCTATATGAGCGCAAGGAAATGGAGAACATGTACAACCGTATCTTCAATACCTCGGTTCAGTGGGTTATCGTTGGGCTAATCGGACTGACCGTAAGTATCATTGCCGAGTGCCTCTTCACTCTTCCCGCACCTCCGCTTTATGTCCTCTCTCTTATCTCCGCATGGATTGCCGCATGGTATCTCTTTATTGTTGTATCTAACTACATAACCACAGGGGTTTTCATGTGGATGACCCACTATCGACTTTACCGCGAATACCCAAACATCAAATTCTAACATGGAAAAGAATCAAGTTAAACTCGGAATGATTGTCCGCGTCGACTACGGCCCTTGCGGTCGCGTCGTGGAAATCGACAACGAAAAGGACTTCTACCCGTACAAGGTACGCTATTCGGGAGGATTAGCGGAGTGGGCCTCTGCTTACCAGATGGAAGAAATTCTAGATGTGCCAGAAGAAGTTCTAGATGTGCCAGAAGAAGTTCTAGATGCGCCAGAAGAATCTGTCCGCGCCAGTTGCAATAACACCGCCAAACCCCGGCGACCGTTCAAGAGAGGGGATAGGGTACAATACATTCCTCGTGGCTGGGTAAGCTACGACGAAGAGCCTACGCCCTATCAGGAGTACGCGGTTTACGATGATGAAGACAGCGACGGCTGGGTAGCTATCGATGGAGTGACCACTAGCTACTTCAACACCGTTATGTTCTTTGACCTCAAACTAATTGACTAACCATGACCACAACGATATTTGTTAGTATTACTGACATCCTCGCATGGACAGGAATTACTCTGTGCGCCCTCGCCCTATTCACCCTGTGGGTAATCGAAACCATTAAGAAACACATCAAAAGAAAATGAACGACGAACCAAATTGTTGGACCTGCGCATACAGTGACCTCCCCGAAACCGCGGAACCCTGCGCCAGTTGTGACATGTACTTTAGCCACTTTGAATCCACGGAACCCACGCAAGCGACGGACACCACGGCAAGCGAGGATGCACGGAGGTGCTCCCTCTGCAAATTCCGTGATACCTTGCTGGTGCAATCCCCCTGCCAGAAGTGTGCTCTCACTCCCGGACTTCCCTGCTACACCGTCGACACCAACAAATTGGTAGAGATGGAGATGATGAAGCGGGAAGAAGCAAAGCGGAGGGAAGCCAAGATGGCTGGTCCTACCTGTCTGGCATGTAAACATAAGGGGGTATCTATCGAAGAGGAACCCTGCATCTCCTGCAACGGCTATCAGAATTATACCCCAGATGAATCTGCCCCATGTGCCGAAGGTACGGACGAGAACGACGATGTCATCGAACCGTGCAATACTTGCACTCACCGGGATAACCTCCGTTGCAATCCTCCATGCTCTCATTGCCGACAGGAGCGGGGAATTGAGTACCCGGAATATGAAGAAGCGGAAGAGGATGAAGAGGATGTCCCCTCCCCCTGCTCCACATGCAAGTACGGGGACTTGCCCGGAACCGTGGGACCCTGTGCTTCCTGTTTCGACGAGGGGCTGGACCATCCCCTGAACTACGAGGAAGCCACGGATTCCGAGGACGAAGGCACCGTGGGTTCCGGGGACGAAGGCACCGTGGGTTCCGGCCTCAAAGGAATCGTGCCGAAGTATATTGTTGATATGTTTACCGAAAGAGTGAAGCAAGCGGCCCTCCGGTTCGTGAACGAATGCAATGCCCATCCACGTCCCTGCCCCTACTGCGGAGAAATCCCGGAGGTCGTGGAGGAAACCATCTACCCCGGAGAGGAACATTGCTACGTCGTCTGCAACGGGGCCAAGCTCCTTCCTCATAGCATTTCCATTCATGGCCGCACTCGCGAGGAAGCGGTAGCCCACTGGAATAGCTTCGCAATAGATATAATCAGCCAAAGAAAATGAACACCCACTGGACAACCATTAGCGGAGGGGAATTCATCTTCCCCATTAACTCCATACTAATCGCGGAGGGAGACCTCGCCGCATAACATTTCATCTCATGAACCTACCATACATTGGACAAATTAAAGGGCTTCGCCAATTCCTCATTGACGAGCACATTCTCTCTCCTATCGAAGTCGGGCTAGCCTCCGACGAAGACCTCATTGACACAATCATCAAACGAGGATATTCCTTCGTCATACCGTACAACGGGGGCTATACGACCGGGGACGAGGTTCTTCTAATTCCAAACGACGCATTGAACCATGCGGCCAAATTCTCCCGCTAAACGTATGTACACATTAACTGGATTTCTTCTCGGTATTCTCTTCTACTACATCATCGAGAACAATAACGACAACGACTTTACCCCTGCATGAAGAAGAACAGTAGAGGACTAATCGTCCATCCCGGATTGAAACATCCACGGAGGCCGCGGCATAGTACTCCCCCGGTAAAGAACATACCAAAGGGCTACATTGCCACCGGGGAGATTGCTGATAAAATCGGGAGAAGCTCCGTGTGGGTAATTCACGCCCTGAACCGATTGAAGGTCAAACACGTTCGTTGCGGTCACACCATGTACTGGGAAGGGGAAGGAGCCAATGAATATATTCAGATGCAGGTCAAAGGACTATATGACAGTATCCCGGAAGGATACGTTGATGTAGCTACCGCATTGGAATCTACGGGCTTGAAGTCTCCGGCGTATCTGACCACCCTATTCAAGCGGGGCAAGGTTCAACGTGTACGGTATCGTGATGATAGCGACCCTCGCGGTCGTAGGACACGATTCGCGTACAATCTGGTTGACTTGTTGTCCCATTTAGGTTTAGATAGCTCTGGCATATGAGAACGACCTACTCCACAACCAGAACAGTGCAGAAGGGCCAGAGCAATCAACAAACCTTGCTCGGTCTCCTTCTGAATATCGACCTCCTTGACTTCTCCCTCACCATTGATAACATACGTGTTCTTCTGTACATGCACGCCAATGGCTTCGAGCAGAAACATGAGAATCCGACAATAAGTGAGGGCACTCGCATCCCCATATCTTCTCTTTACTCTATCCTGCGCAAGCTGGAAGAAAAAGGGTATATTGAATACAAGGGAGTGAGGGGGTCGAGGAAACAAACTAAAAGTAAACTAACTCCGAAAGGTATCGCTTTCTGTCGTGACATCTTCCGGCCACAAACAATCTAATCAACAACATGGAAAAGAACAATCTCGATGAACAGGCAGAAGTCGCGGCCAAGCTCTATAGCATGGCTGAACTTCCAACCCCGTGGGACCAGCTCACCGCGGTAAAGAAGAAGCCCTACATGAACATGGCGGGCAAACTAATCAAGGGAGAGGCTGACATCTTTGCCCAGCTGACGGCGAAGTACTGTGTCCAGCTTGGCGTACCCAGCAAGTACAAGACTATCATCTCCGGGATTATTAGTGCCGCCCTTGGAGCTTTAGCCATGTTTGGAGCGTTGGGGCAGAGTAGTTGCACCTACGCGGATGTGAGTAAGGACCGCGCAGTTATCTGCAATGGAGAATCCTGTGTAATCGTTAGTCCCGGAAGGTTGACCTTTACGCAGGAACAGCCCAAGACGGATGCAGGTCCGGTAGTAATTCCCTCCAAAGAATACTGCAAATAATATGGCAGAAGAGTACAGCGAGATTCCACAAGCTCCTGACCTCTTTAATCATCCCGTACCCTCGGTTCCCGTGGGTACGGAGATGTTTAATGAGGCCCCGCCATTTGATTCAATGCCGGACCCGATTGCCCCAGTATACGGTGAGAGCGACATAGGAGTGTTCCATACCCCGGAATATAATGATGACCCCCTCATGCGCAACCGGGAAGAGAGCATGTTCTCCGTCGTGTATGACCCAGAGGATTCCGGGCCTCACGCAAAGGTCATGTACACCTGCGGTGTTGTCATTGATGATAATGAGGTGCATGAAATTGGTGGTGCGCCGGGGACGTTGAAGGCAGTGGATAGTGGAGAGAAGGCACCATTGGATAAGGATATTATCTGGTACGTAAACGTAAAGAGTGACCGCAAATCTTCTACGGTAAGTAGCAAGAAAGATACCAGCGCGGACTTCTCCGTCCCCATTGCGAGGATGAGCAAGGGCAGGAACGGATATATCCAGCAACTTCACCGAGGTGCTATCTTCATTGGAGGTGGCGGCGGTGGCGGCAAGTTCCCATACAAGGTCACGACGACTAAGGAGCAGGACGCAAACAAGAACTGGCATACCTACGCAGTTATCGAGCCGGGCGGTTTCCGCGATACCGAACGGAAGAAGGTGGAGATTGACGGGTTCAAAGATGGGGCGGCTAAGAAGGAAATCGTAACCGACGGTGAACTTCCCGTACTCCTTGAATGGGAATACACTTGGCCCGCCAATACCGTGACGAACGCCAAGCTGGTTGTTGATGATAAGCCGTGGGATGGTAAGGAGGTAATCACTCCGATTGAGAGTGCCGAGGGAACGGGTAAGAGCAAATGCGCGATTGCCATCCTGACGGTAACGCGAAACCCGCAGGACAATAGTCTTGACGCAACCGTGAAATCCCAGCTGGTCAATACTGGACTGGCCGCCGTCTGGTATAGTGGCTACGTGGACGGAGTAAGCGGACGTGTTGGGCAATATGCAGAAGTTTCTACCGTAGCACCATGAAGTCTCACCTCTTACTCCCCACGAACTCGTCGAAGGATATTTCGGTTTTAATGAGGAAGAATAATCCTGACTACACTGAACAATATAAAAGTAGTTTGTGGTATGGAACCCAAGGACCCACGGTTTCCGGGCTTCCTGTACCTCTAGGTCGAGCCGTAGCTATTTCACCAAACGCAACGCATAAACCGGGGATTAAGTGCAAGAACCTTGTGGACGCGTGGAAAGTCTTCAACACATTAAAAGGATTTAATTCCATCGCGCTTCCGGCGAAGTTGCCTAGTCAGGATGGCATTCCCGGAGGCGTCGATGCTCGTACTCAATATCGAGTATACGAACCAGCACTTTGGTTCGCATGGCAGGGAGTGCCGGAAGGAACTGAAATTACTCCACATGAAGTCACATTGCAGGAAGCCCGCGATTGGCCCTACTATGACGACGGCTGGCTATACCAAAACAGTATATACGGACCACATTATGGAAGCGGATTTATGGATAATATGTGGTACATTGAATCAGAAAGTGGAGCAGTTTATCTGGATGTAAGTATCGAATTAAGCTTCAAGTATGAGAGAAAAACATCCTCTGGTGTATGGCAGACCTTTTCGATACTTGCCTATGTAGGCTACCCCATTAAATATTGGGCGAATGGGAATAAGGCTTCCATGCGAACAGTCACATGGAACACCACGATAGGTGGAGTAGAAGTTGACTGCCTTGGAAGTTATTACTGTTGGCCCCCCTACGTTGCCGCTCCCGAAATCTCCCAAATGAATCAATGGTTTAAGGGATTACAGTTCACGACACTTTGATATAGCAGTACAACTGGCTTATCGATTTCGTACATCGAAATGTCAGGACGTTAAACTCCCACGGAACCCACGGAACCCACGGCCAAATGGTCACAATGGGTTCCGTGGGTTCCTTC
>ULQF01088609.1_pt1 | contig 12847 bp, 11 predicted proteins | sample 1954211 | NCBI WGS metagenome assembly ULQF01 (sample SAMEA4835648, study PRJEB28245) | human gut metagenome | biome: gut microbiome; material: fecal sample | place: Denmark | collected 2008 | reverse complement strand
CTGCCGTTTTGCCGCCGCGGGAAGACGGCTGGAAAAAACTGGTGGCGGACGGCAAGGTACGGAAGGTTACTTCCGCAGATATCGAGCGTTTTAAGAAAAACGGCGTGATCAATCTCGACAACGGCAAATTTGTGTGGCGCCGTTCCGATTATGACGAATTTTTCCGTTATGAAGACGACATATTGAGAAACGGCTATATTTTGCTGGATGACGTTGAAAAACTGCCGGCCGGCGATCCGCACGTTTTCGTTTTTGTCGGTGCGGGGCAGCGGCAGCCGGAGAATTTGGCACTGGATGCGACTTTCGGCGACACCGTTTCAAAAGTGGGGATGTTTTCCCGTTCGTTTCTGATGCTGCCGGCGGAAAGGGAAGATTTGCCGGAGCCGGCAGACTGCAACCGTCCCGAAGGAATCGTGCAGAAAGTGTTGTGTACCGATGCCTCCCTCCGGCAAAAAAATCTCCGTCTGCGCGAACTGCTGGAGCAGCGGCGGGACGAGATGCCGGAGATGATCAACGCCTATCAGGTTTATACGTTGTTTCATTTGAACGACTGCCGGACCGGAGCCTGCGCGGAAAAAGTTTTGGACGATGCTGTCAGCTGGCTGGAAAACCGCAAGTATCTGGAACAGACGGAAACGGCCCGGCCGTCGTTGTGCCGGCTAAAGGACATTAAACCGGACTGTGAGGTTTATGCATACAGCGCCTATCAGACGGGCAACGAGATGAAAGGTGTTTATATAAGCGAAGAAAACGAAACTTTTAACGCCAAAGTCAAAATCAATCAGCCGGGCAAATGCGTCATTTTGTTTTTGAGCGCTTATGAGCCGGTAGTGTGGGACATTTATGCCACGCCGGCGACGGATTTGCAGGCGGTTGTCGCCGGCGGCCATGAAGAGCAGATGCTCCGCGGCATGAATCCGAAGGTGCAGACCAAAGTGCGCGACGGTAATCACCGGGCAGCGGGGGACGACGTTTGCCTGGGGAGCTATTACGGAAAGGATGAAATCGTTGAGGCCGTGCGGAATCTTAATCTCGGTGTCAAAAACGTGCGGCTGCTGGACAAACCGGTTATCGGCGAGGAAGTCGATGACAAGTTTTATGAATATAACCCGCAGGTTATTGACGGAGAATTCGTTATGCCGGAAATAGCGCCGGCGAATACGGGGTTGGAGCAACTGACAAAAGAGGGAAAGCTCAGAAAAGCCGGGAAGGATGATATTGCCAAAATCAAGGCCGCAGGTTATTCTTTTCTTACCGGGGTTTCGTTAAAAGGGGATCGGAATCCGTTTGAATACGGCGCGTTGAGAATGTATGTCCTGCTGAAGGAATTTATCAGGCTGCCGCGCGGGCTGGCCGGTTCAAACGGGATTGTACTGATGGTGCCCAAAGACATGCGCGTGCCGGACAACAACGACGGACATAATGATTTTTACAGGGTTGATCTGCCGGCTTCCGAATTTTGGGCGGATAAATAAAATTGACGGAAAATATAACAATTGACTTTTTGTCCAAGTGTCGTATCATACCAAAATACAAATAATTTTTAATTTAATATTTTTATGGTACCATGTATATTTCAACTGAGCGAACTCGGCGAGTTTGGCTTGGTGCTTCAGGAACAGAACAAAGACAGTTTCATGCGTCGTTTTGCAGACTGTGTCAAAGCGCTGCTTTTTGCCAAGGTGACCCAGGGGTATGCCGTGGGCGGTTTTCCTTTTGCCGGAAACGCGGTATGGGAAAGCAATCCGGCCACCGTCATGTCCGTTTGGGCGTTGTCCGATTTTAAGACCGATCTTAAGGCCGACTGGGCGCTGTTAAAAGAAATGATGGTGTTTACGCCGGATTATGGCATGCAAAAGCTTATTGCCGCCAATCTCAGGTTTCTTCAGCGCTGTCGTGCCCGCATGGCAAAACTTGCCGACCGCGGTTTATGGTATCTGTTTTGCCATTGCCGCCGTTACCGCGCCGTACGCCGTTATTTTCATAACGCCGATCGGACGGTGACGTTTCAGGATCTTTTTTCGGCGGCGATTGCCCAGTTTGTTTTGAAAGGCTGGGGAAAAGCCAGTGATTTCAAGTGCCTGCTGAGCGCTCTGTAGTTTTGAAGCGAATGAATGCGAAAGGAAAACGGTTTGACCGTTTTCCTTTTTTTGTTTTAGCCGGCGATTGTGAAGACGGAACGGAAAACAGTCTTTTCCGGAAGAAAAATAAAGTGTTTTCTTTTGCGGCCGGCCGATGTAACATACCGGAAATTTGTATTGTGGCAAAAGGAGTTCAAATGCGGAAGATCGGTATAATTTGCGCGGGGGACGAAGAACTGGAACCGTTTTTGCGCCGAATGGGAAAGACGGCCGTATCGCAAAAAGCCATGTTGTCTTTTCATGAGGGCCGGGCGGCCGGATTTTCCGCGGCGGCTCTTTTCTGCGGCGTCGGCAAAGTGAATGCGGCGGCGGCGACACAGATTTTGATCGATGATTACGGCGTTGACGCGGTCATTAATGCGGGAACTGCCGGCGGGATGGACGAAAGTGTCGGGCTGTTTGATACGATTGTTGCGGAAACGACGTTTTATCATGATGTTGATGACGGTATTTTGACCGAATTTCATCCTTGGCTGCCGGCTGCCCGTTTTGAGGCCGATCCGCTTTTGCTGGCAGCCGCCGGGAGAGTTTGCCGCCGGAATGCAAAAGTGAGGCGGGGGCTGATCGTGACCGGAGACCGGTTTGTCGACGGCGGTATGCGCAGCCTCCTTAACCGGGAATATGCGCCGCTGGCCGCAGATATGGAAACGGCGGCGGTGGCGCATGTGTGCCACGTCAATGCGATTCCGTTTCTTGCCGTTCGCTGCATTACCGATACGTCGGTTTGTCCGGGGCAGGACGCTTTTGAGAAAAACTGCGCGCGGGCTTCGGAAATTGCCGCCGACATCGTTTTTGAGATTTTGCGGGAATTGACGGTCATCGTTCCGGCGTTGTCGTGACTTTAACGTTTTGTTTTTTTTAACGGCCGGCAGCATTTCTTTGCTCCGGCCGTTTTCAGAAACAGTATGGTCAGGTGTCAGTTTAAGTTGACGATTCCGCGGGAGAAGGCGTAAACCGCCCATACCGCAATTACGACCATCAGGCAGGCGAGGGCTCCTTCGCCGACGGTGAAGGCCTTTTGGTCCGGCGCCGACTGTTTTCTGGCCCAGACGAAAACCGGAATGCCGACGGTCATGAAAATGACGGCCATCAGCAGGTAGTTGAGACCGGCGGCATAAATCAGCCACAAGGCGTAAACCGAGCCGATGACGGAAGAAAACAGGGCGGTTGAGCGTCTGATATAGGCGTTGGTCGGATATTCGCCGTCTTCGCAGATTTTCCACAGATAGGCACAGCTGGAAAAATAGGCCGGCAGCACCATTACGCTGGTGATGCTGAGCATGGTGTTCCAGGCGTTGTTGGAAAAGTAGACGAGCAAAATCATCGCCTGCATCAGGGCGCTGGTGACCCACAGCGAAACCGAAGGCGCCTGATATTCGTTTTCTTTGGCAAACTCTTTGGGGAAAGTTCCGTTTTCCGCCGCCGCCTGCGGAATCTGGGCGGTGATCATGGTCCAGGCCAGCCAGCTGGTCAAAACCGAAATCAGCAGGCCGATGTTCATCAGCCAGGCGCCCGGACGGCCGATCGCCTTTTCCAAGATGCCGGCGGTGGACGGGTTGGGAACGGCTGCCAGTTCGGTCTGGCTCATGTAGCCGAAAGGCAAAAGCGAAAGCAGAATATAGATGCCGAGACAGCCGATGAAACCGAGCAGGGTGGCTCTGCCGACGGTTTGCGGGCTTTTGGCGTGTTTGGACATGACGACGGCGCCTTCAATGCCGATAAAAGCCCACAAAGTGACCAGCATGGTGCTTTTGATCTGGCTGCTGAGACCACCGAGAGATTTGGTGTTTTCGCCCCAGAAGTTAAAGTCGAAACGGTCAAAATGAAAAATGAACGCGATGATGACGATAAACAAAATCAGCGGCACGATTTTGGCGACGGTGCCGATGGTGTTGACCAGCGTTGCCTGTTTGATGCCGCGCAGTACCAGGAAATTGAAGCCCCAGATCAGAATTGAGCCGCCGATGATGGAAGCGAGGTTGTTGCCGCCGGCAAAATACGGCGGAAAGAAATAGTTGAGCGCATCCATGGTGATGACGGCGTAGCCGACGTTGCCGCAGATCTGGCAGAGCCAGTAGGACCAGCCGATGGTAAAGCCCACATAGGGGCCGAAGCCTTCACGGCTGTACATGTAGATGCCGGCGGTAAGATCCGGTTTGGCAACCGACAGGGTGCGGAAGGTGTTGGCGATGAAATAAACGCCGAATCCGGTAATTGCCCAGGACAGAAGGACGGCGCCGGCCGAAGCGCCGGCGGCCATGTTTTGCGGCAGGGAATAGATGCCGCCGCCGATCATTGAGCTGACGACGATTGCCGCCAGCGCCAGCACGCCGAGACCGCCGTTTGCGGGCGCCGGCGTTTCCGGAGCGGAAGGTTTGCTTTTATCAGTCATTGTTTCATCCTTTGATTAAATTGTTTTTTATTTGCGAAAGGAGGCGAAGCAATCGTTTTCAAAGGATTGTTCCGCCTCGCGTTCGGCATCGGCTTCTCAAAACAACCGAGGTTTGACGTCTCGGCTGTCTTCATCGAAGCCGATTATACCTTGGCCGGATCCGCATGTTCGAAATTGAGGAAGCCAAGGCATGTCAGGCAGTAGCCAAACTGCTGCGTGATGTTGATGTAGTTGTGGAAGAGCTGAAATTCGCTGTGTTTTTGCACGCCGCGGATTTCCAGCTCGTGGTTAAGCGAGCGGTTCAGCCACATTTCGCAATGTGTTTTGGCGATATCGTCGTCGATATAGGTGTCGAAATATTCGACATATTCGGCCGCCCAGCCGCCGATCAGTTCGCCTTTGGCGTCTTTGCCCCAACAGATGCCGACGCCGGTGGCGATGGCCTTGTGCTGGTCGCGGTTGGCGCCGTTGCCGGCCATGATCACTTCCAGTACCGCGCCGTGTTTGAACTGGTTGACCACTTTGTCGACCGGAACGATGTTGCCGAACAGTTCTTTCGGCAAAACGGAAGTGTAAGGAATAACGTTGAAGTTTTCGATTTTCGCCTGCATCAGCGCGGAATCGTAACAGAACGTTTCAAACGGCTGCGGGGGAATGCCCTCGTCGGCCTGTCCGGCACCGCCGGTCTGAAACGCCAATGTCGGGTAACGAACGCCTTCGGTCATAATGTTTCTCCTTTGAAAAAATGTTTTTTGCTTTTTACAGCCTATGAGGTAATCGGCGGCCCGCCGTTTTCAAGCGCGGCTTATACTAAAGATATAAAAACCAAACGGCGTCCTTTACCTTTGATTTTTCGTATATAAATAAAAAGACATCGGTAATTTCGGAGGAGAGGAAAAATTATGAAGATGCGATATTGCTTATTGATCGGGAGCGTGCTCGGCAGCCTGCTGGCGGGGACGGCTGACGTTCGGGCCGACAGCGGAGATCTGCCCCAGGGAGCGCAAAAACGGGTAGACGACGCCTACCGCCGGCGCAATTTTACGTTCAGCGATTTTGGCAGGGATTACGGTGAATTTAAAAACTATCTGAACAGGGAATACGGGTTTGACTATTCCTTTGACGTTTCCTACATGCCGCAGCGAGGGGCGCCGAACGGCCGCAAAACCGCCTATCAGACCCTGATTTCGCCGAGTTTTACCTGGACCGCGTTTGACAACGAGTACGGAACCGGCACGCTCAATTTCGCCTATACGGTTGCCCGTTACGGCGGTTCGCAGGCGGCAAGGATCGGCGGCAATATCGGCGCGGTGACGGAGATCAACGACTATGACGACAAATCCAACGCCTTTAACGAGCTGTATTACAGCTATCAGGCGGGTGGCAGCTGGAAATGGCTGACGGTGGCTGCCGGACAGTTTCCGCTTTCCAACTTTGACGGCACCGCTTACGATTCAAACCAGCAGGTGAACTTTATCAACTACGCCCTGTCGCAGAACGCCAGTTCGACTTATTCCACCGCCGGGGTCGGCGCCTATTTGCAGGCAACGCCCAATTCCGAATGGACGTTTGCCGTCGGTGCACAGGATGCCACCAATGTCGACGGCATCAGCGTGCGGTTCAACAACCTTAATGAAGAACATTACGCCACGTTCGGTTATATTGCCTACAGTCCGACGATCAAAGGGCTGGGGGCCGGGCAGTATTCTGTTTTGCTGTACAATCAGCCCTGGGTAGAGGAACAAAAACAGACCACCAACGGCTGGTCGGTCAATCTCAGCCAGGCGATCGGCGACAAACTGACGGTGTTCGGACGGGTCAACGGCGTTTCGGGCTCAACCGCCGAGATCAACCAGTCGTGGGTGCTCGGCATGGTTTACAACAATCCGCTGGACCGCAATCCGCTGGATCAGATCGGACTGGCTTTCGCCTATAACAAAATTGACGGGAAGGCGGTCGGCGAAGAGCTTTCCCATGACAGCGAGAAAGTGCTGGAAGCCTATTGGGCCTGGGGCATTTCCAAATGGATGACGATTACGCCCGACATTCAGTTTTACATTGATCCGGCGCTTAATCCGAAATCGGATTACGGCACCGTGTTCAGCCTGCGCGCCAGCTTCTTTTTCTGAACGGAAGACGGTATATGCCGAAAAGCCCCGTCGGAAACGGGGCCTTTTTGTATAGCGAAAGTTCCGGCCGGGCCGGGCGGTATTTTGACGGCGTTTCAGATTTCCCGTACCGCGTTGAAACGGCGGACGACGGTGTTGTCGGCCGGAATGTCCGCCAGCAGCCGGTCGTCCGTTTTTTGCAACAGCATCTGAGCCGTATGGTTGCGCGGATCGCGGCCGTTGTATAAAATCTGCATCATCTTCTGCGCTTTGGGCAGGGGAATAATCTGGCGGCCGTTTTTTGCGGGTGTGATCAACTGTTGTCTTTCCAGTTCAAGCTTGATGGCTTTTTCCGTTATTTCCCTGGTTTTGATGACGATGCCGGTCCGCTTTTGCAGGTTCCATTCGCCGTCGTTGTTGAAACTGCGGACTTTGCCGTTGCCGATATAGGTGGTGGCATGGTAGCGGCCGCCGCCGCGTGGAGTCATGACAATGTCGCCGATTTCCAGTTCGCGGACATTAATGCTGCCGGAGCGGATACAGTCGCCGAAGCCTTTTTGTTTCAGATGACTGACGAAGCGCCGGCATTCGACGGCGTTGAAACCTTCGCTGTCGTATTCGGGCAGGACGTTGTTGAGATCGCCGCAGACGTTGGCGTCTATCAAGGCGCGGTTGATGGCGGTGATGCAGTAGTTGTTGCGTCCGGAAAGACGGCCGTCGGGATAAACGATATCGAAAAAGTTGTTTTTGACGTATTTTGTTTTTTGTCCATTTTGGGTCGCTTTTTTCAGCGCTTTAAGGTGCTTTGAGGTCGCTTCGAGAAATTCGTTGACGAACCATTCCGCCCGGCCGGCGATTTCGCCGTCAACGTCGATTTCAATCATCCGGTTGTAGGCCAGAAGCGAAACGTCGCGTTTGCGCTGTGTCAAAGCGCTGCGTCTTTCGGCCACGTTGATTTTTTCTTTTCCGCCGCCGTTTCCTTCCGCTCTCACCTGTCCGCTGAGCGTCGCCGGCGACGAGGCGACGGCCCCCATGACCGAAAGGCCGAACAGGTAGCGGCGGATTTTATAGACGGCTTTGCGCATTCTGATTTTTAAAATTTTTAATGTTTTTTTCTTTTCCGGGGACATCTTTTCGCTTCATTCCGAGTTTGATTCTTATTTTTGTACAAATATAACTTTTTTCAGGACAAAAGTCACGAAAAAAGTGATCACAGCGTCATTTTTTTTGCTTTACATTTTAGCCGATTTAAAGGTAAATAGAGAAAGCTGAAAAACAAGATGTTGAAGATACAAAATGGCTGATAATTTTTTTAAGACAACTCTGGCGCTGGCCGCGCTTTTATCCTGCGCCGCCTGTCAGAGCGGACAAGCCGTCCGGCCGGCGATCGTGCCGGGCGTGGAGGTCAGAATGCCCGAAAACAAAACTGCAAAGCCCGAGCCCCGGCCGGTCAAACAGCCGCTGAAGGTGATCGGGGAAGTGGAGCCCGTTTATTTTTTGCCGATGAAATCTCCTTTTTTGTCGCGGATCGACACCGGAGCGGAAACTTCTTCGGTCGACGCCGATCATGTCGTTTCGTTTGAGCGCGACGGCGAAAAATGGGTGGCGTTTAATCTGGTGAACCGCGAAACCGGCGAAAAACACCGTTTTGAGAAGAAAATCAAACGGCAGCCGACGGTCAAGCGCATCAACGGCAGCGAAGAGCGCGTGGTGGTGATGATGGACGTCAGAATGGGCGAGGAAATCGTCAAGGCGGAATTTTCTCTGGCCGCCCGCGACCGTTTCAACTATCAGGGGCTGATCGGCCGCAATATCCTGACCGGCCGTTTTGTCGTCGACACCTCGCTTGCCAACGCGCTGCGTTAGATAAAATTTACCAACAGAGGCATCCATGCTGAAAAAACTGAAATCCGTAAGAGCCTTTTTAACTCTCGGTTTGCTGCTGTCGCTGGCGTTTGCCGGTTACAGCGCCTATTACAAGACAAAATATTGGGGTTTTAACTTCACCCCGCGCAAAACGACCGACGTATGGACGGTCGAGGAACATGTCAGTTTTGTGCCGAACGGCGAAAACATCCGCATTTCGATGGCGCGGCCGCTGTCTACCGCCGGTTTCAAAATTTTAGACGAAGACATCGTCGCGCCGAAGTACAAGATAGAAAAGGAAACGGACCGGATAGAGCTGACTTCCAAGCCGCGGCACAAGCTGCAGGACATTTATTACCGGGTGCTTTTGTATGACAACGTCGACAGCCGCGGCAAAACGAAGGCGGAAAAACCGGGAAAGCCGCAAAAGCCGATTATGGACGAACAGACGACCGTTTTGGCCCGCCAGCTGCTGGAAATGTCCGGGCAGCAGTCCGGTGACGGGATTCAGCAGGTAATTGCCCTGTTTAACCAAAACCCGCCGGACGAAACGGTGCAGTCTTTCGTGCCCGCGCCGAGAACCGCCAAGGCTACCGCGCAGGCGGTGATTGACCTTCTGGCGCTAAAGGACGTTCCGGCGCGAATGGCGCGCGGCATCAAACTGTCGGAAGGCAAAAAAACGCTGGTGCCGGACGTGATGCTTGAGGCTTATGTCGACGGAATGTGGAAGATTTATAACCTGGAGAGCGGCAAAAAGGGACTGCCGAGCGATTTTATCGTTTTTCAGCGCGGCAATCAGTCGCTGGTTGACGTGGAAGGCGGCTCTGATTCCACAACCAAGTTTTCGGTGATGAAATCGATCCGTTCGTCGTTCCGCATGGCCGGTCACCGGGCCGAGCTTTCGCACAGCAAAAGCTGGTTTGACTATTCGATTTACAATCTGCCGCTCAATGAACAGAACACGCTGAAGTGGCTGATGATTTTTCCGCTGGCCATTCTGGTGGTGGTGCTGATGCGCAATGTGGTCGGCATTCAGACGATGGGAACCTTTACCCCGATGCTGATTGCCATGTCGCTGGTCAAGACCGGTTTTTGGCCGGGGCTGATCTGCTTTTCGGTTATCCTCGGCGTCGGGCTGCTGATCCGGGCGGGGCTGTCAAAGCTTAATCTGCTTCTGGTGCCGCGGATTTCGGCGGTCGTCATTTTCGTAATTCTGATCATGCAGGCGCTGGCAATCGTCGGTTATCAGTGGAAATGGGAAATCGCCTCGTCGGCACTGTTCTTCCCGATCATCATCATGGCCTGGATTATCGAACGTGCCTCAATTACCTGGGAAGAGGACGGTGCGGCAAATGCGACCAAGGAAATCATATACAGCGTGCTGGTGGCGGTGATTACCTATTTTGTGATCGTCAACGAGGACATTCGGCACATCATGTTTGCCTTTAACGAGTTCAATCTGGTCATTTTGTTTGTGGTTATGCTGCTCGGAACCTATACCGGATACCGCCTGACCGAACTGACCAGGTTTGCCCCGCTGGCGAAAAAGGACGGGAAACATGTTTGATTTTCTGAAACGTTTTGCCACGCCCGCGCAGCTGAGGGAGGCCGGAGTGCTGGGCATGAACCGCCGTAATTATGAGATTATTGCTAAAAGCAACGACCGCCGCCTTTATCCGCTGGTGGACGACAAGGTACAGACCAAAAAGCTGGCGGCCGGCGTCGGCATCAATACGCCGCATCTGATCGGCGTGATCGACGTGCAAAACGAGGTGGACAATTTTTTGTCGCTGGTCGAGGGCTATAACGAATTCGTCATCAAGCCGGCGCACGGCAGCGGCGGCAAAGGCGTGCTGGTGGTTAAAAGCTATGATGCCGAGCGTTTTGTTACCGCTTCGGAAAAGGTTCTGACTTATAACGAAGTGTATCAGCATATTTCCAACATCTTGAGCGGGCTTTATTCCCTCGGCGGCAAGTATGACGTAGCGGTGCTTGAGGAAATGGTGCATTTCTCCAACCAGTTTCAGGATTTCAGCTATCAGGGGATTCCCGACGTGCGGGTGATCGTTTATCAGGGCTTTCCGGCCCTGTCGATGATGAGGCTGGCAACCAAAGAGTCCGGCGGCCGCGCCAATCTGCACCAGGGGGCGGTGGGCGTCGGTATCGACGTCAGAACCGGGCATGCGGTGGCGGCGGCTTCCCATGACCGGCCGATCCGTTATCATCCCGATACCGGCGCCGACCTGATGGAACTGCAGGTGCCGTTTTGGCGTGAACATCTGGAAATTGCCGCCAAAGGATATGAAATGACCGGTCTCGGCTATCTGGGGGCGGACATTGTGTTGGACAAGTACCGGGGGCCGATGATGCTGGAGCTGAACGCGCGGCCGGGGCTGGCAATTCAAATCGCCAACGGACGGGGAATGCGCGATTTGCTGAAAAAAATCCGCAAGCATTATCCCCGCGGGCTGAACTATGCCGAGCGTGTGGATTTTGTTTTAAAACAGCCGCTTGCTATCGAATGATCCGATCCCTATATATGTAACAGATGACAAATTTAAGGAGAATTTAAGATGGCAAAACTGCTGAAGAACGCCGAAACCGCCAGGCTCGGCAAGGCCGAAACCAAAGGGTTGAAATCCGCCGACACCAAAAAGCTGACCAAAAGCCCGGCGAGGGCCAAGAAAGAAAAGGCAAAATATCAGGTTAAAGACGCGGAGAACGCGTTGCTGCTTAAACTGAAAAACGGCGACGTAGTGATTGAGATGTTTTCCGACGATGCGCCGAACCATGTGGCGCGGATCAAGGAACTGGTGCGCGCGGGATTTTACAACGGGTTGAAATTTCATCGCGTGATCGACGGTTTTATGGCGCAGACCGGTTGTCCTTTCGGCACCGGAACCGGCGGCAGCGGCAAAAAACTGAAAGCCGAATTTAACCGTCGGCCTCATCTGCGCGGCACGGTTTCGATGGCTCGCGCGATGGATCCGGATTCCGCCGACAGTCAGTTTTTTATTTGTTTTGCCGAAGCGCCGTGGCTCAACGGACAGTATACGGTTTGGGGAGAAGTGGTTTCCGGCATGGAATATGTGGATATGATCAAGCGCGGAACGGGGGGCAACGGCATGGTGTCGCAGCCTGACGAAATCGTTTCGGTCGCCGTGATTGCGGACCTTTGACCAACTGGGCGCTTAAGTAATAACAAAGGGCGGATTTCTCCGTCCCTTGCTTTTAGGCTCAAGATTTTTTCACATAGAAAAGTATCTTGATTTTTCTGATTATAAGCATAATTCTTATTATCATTGTAGTTCCTTATAAAAATATAAGGAGCAGGCCTAAAATCTATTTTAACTTGACTGGCAAGCAAAAATAGGTTATCCTAACCTCATAAAGAAGTTAAGATTAAGGCTTAGCTCCTTTGGTTAGGTAAATTGTCCGTTGTTCCAGCAACGGACTTTTCTTTTATAAGTCAAAAGTAATACTGTGTCAAGCCTTGCGCCCATTGGGGTTCAGGGCTTTTTTTATGGAGTTTTTTTCTCATGGATTTAAGCAGAATGTACAGAATTGCCGAAACCGGAGACGTCAACGATCCGACGCCGGTAGACAATGTTTTGCGGATGGCGGAAGAGCGGCAGAGGCAGCAGCAACAGGCGCGTCCGCAAAGCGCATGGGGACGTTTCAAAAACTTTGCCGATTCAAACGCAGGGCGTACGCTTTGGGGCGGCCTCGGTGCAGGTTTGGGTGTTGCCCTGACCGGCGGAGATTAGCAAAAATGCACTCGGATACGGGGTTATCGGCGCCGGCAATACGGTCGGTATATTAAACCAAAACCGGCAATATGCCGATCGGTTGGCCTTAAAGCAGCAGGAACGTTGCCCGACAATAACCTACGCCCCGCAGGATAAATTTATCGACTTTGTCGATAGTCTGCGTGAAGATTATTCGGAATACCGCCTGCGTTGTATCGACAATCAGGGAACGGATAGAAAAACAGGTAAAAATAGACCGGATTATTTTGGAAAACAATAGACAAAAGGCAAGATAAAGAATCGTCATTTGTTCTTGTCTTGTTCTGTAATTTTCATTCTGACTAGTTTTGCTAACTGTTTGATTCTGTGTGCGTGTGTTTTGCATAAAAAAGTCAGAATAAAAGGGTTTGCAATTTCTCGCAAACCCTTGGTTTTCCTTGGCAGGGGCAGTAAGATTCGAACTCACGACCCTCGGTTTTGGAGACCGATGCTCTACCAACTGAGCTATACCCCTATGTGACAGTCATTTATAACTGCGTTTCCTTTCATACACAACAATCGGAAATAAATCAAGTGTTTTTTTGTATTTTT
>ULQF01020628.1_pt1 | contig 12903 bp, 5 predicted proteins | sample 1954211 | NCBI WGS metagenome assembly ULQF01 (sample SAMEA4835648, study PRJEB28245) | human gut metagenome | biome: gut microbiome; material: fecal sample | place: Denmark | collected 2008 | reverse complement strand
ACGGGGTGGCTGCCGTATCGCACAAAATGATTCCTCTCTTTACGCTGATTGGCGCTACGGAACTGGTGTCGGAACTTAAGATACTGGAAAGCCTGCGCGGCGCTCCCTTCACTGCCGAACAAGGACAGCGCGCGCTCCGTTCGCTTGCCCTTATCGAGGATATTGTTCGTTTACCGGCACAGACCGATTTGGGTAAGCGGTCGATATAAGTGGTCATAAACACCGGTGTGGCACAGTATTTTTATTCTTTAGGAACTTTATCTCGAAATTAATTGTTTACTTTGTACAACTTTTAATAGATGACAGTTTGACGTTCCAATGAGAAGAAAATGGTTAAAGGGAGCACTTTGGGTGCTGCTCACTCCTATTATCCTATTTGTAATATTGATGATATTGCTGTATGTGCCGCCCGTGCAGAATTTTATACGGAAACAGGCTACGGCGATAGCGTCGGATGCTACGGGCATGAATATTTCCGTAGAACGGATTGACCTTCGTTTTCCCTTGAATCTGCTTGTGCGTGGCGTACAGGTGGTGCAGTCGGAGAACGACGCCGTCGATGTGCAACATCCCGATACCCTGCTGAACCTTGGAAGCCTGAACGTGCGCGTGCAGGCGTGGCCTTTGTTGCAGGGCAGGGTAGAGGTGGACGATATTACTTTGCAGCAGGTAGCCGTAAACTCTTCCACCTTGCTGGAAGGTATGCACATCAAAGGAACGCTCGGACGGTTCTTCCTCGAGAGCCACGGCATCGACCTGAAAAAAGAGAATGCCGTGCTGAATAGCGTGGAGTTGAGTAATACCCATGTGCAAGTAATACTTGCCGATACTGCCGAGGCTCCGAAAGATACTGTTGAAACCGCCTTGAACTGGCGGATAGCGTTGCACAGCCTGAAACTGAAGAATGTTTCGGTGGATTTGCAGATGCCGCTCGACTCCATGACGTTGGCTGCCAATATAGGAGATGCAAGCATAGAAGATGCCAATGCCGACCTCAAACGTCAGTTCTACGGTTGGCGTAAGTTCGCGCTTACGGGTACTGCCGTAAATTACGATTCGGGTACAGCCGCTCCCGTCGAGGGTTTTGACGCTTCGCATATCGCGTTGCGCGACATCCGTATCGGCATAGATTCGGTGATGTCCTGCGGCCGCGACATGAACGCCGTTATCCGCGAGTTCTCCATGTACGACCGTTCGGGACTGACTGTAACTTCTCTGACCGGACGTCTGTTTGCCGATTCAACCCTTATCCGCGTGCCCCATTTGCAACTTACGACCCCGCATAGTGAAATGAACCTGACGGCGCAGACCTATTGGAAACTTGTCGATATACCTACTACCGGACGTCTGTCTGCCCGCTTTAATGCCAATATCGGCAAACAGGATGTACTGCTCTTTGCAGGCGGATTGCCCGAAACCTTTAAAGAGGCTTATCCTTTCCGGCCGCTGGTGATTCATGCCGGTACGGAAGGGAACTTGAAGCAAATGCAGATTTCACGTTTCACCGCTGAATTGCCGGGCGCTTTCTCGTTGAGCGGCGGCGGTGAGTTGTGGAACCTTACGGACAGCTTGAGGCGTAGCGGAGAGCTTGATTTTGAAATGCAGACGCAAGACCTTAATTTCCTGACCGGACTTACCGGGGTAACTCCCGACGGCTCTATCGTTGTGCCCGACAGTATGAATCTCGTGGCGCGTCTCGGTCTTGACGGGCCGCAATGCAACGCGCTTCTGAAAGTAAAGGAAGGCAAAGGCTGTCTGGATTTGGATGCCGCCTACAACTTGTCTACCGAGGCCTATCATGCAGACCTCGCCATAGATGCTTTGCAACTCCATCATTTCCTGCCTAAAGACTCTGTTTATACACTTACGGCCCATGTTTCCGCCAAAGGCCAGGGAGTGGATATCGCTTCTCATAAGACAATGGCGCGCATAGAGGCCAAGCTGGCGGAATTGCAGTATGCCCGTTGGAATATATCGGGCGTGGATTTGAATGCGGGTTTGAAGTCATCGGTGGCTTCAGTGCGACTGACGAGTGATAATGAGTTATTGAAGATGCAGTCCGAGGCCGACTTACGTCTCGACCGCAAATACATGGACGGCAAGCTGAATATGAATGTCGAGGAGCTGGACTTATATAAACTGGGCGTTGCCCCCAAGCCTTTGGAACATTCGGTTGCGTTTAATCTGGGTGCGGAAGCGCGCCACGATTCCATTAAGTTGCGGATGGATGCCGGTGATATGGACTTGCAGTTCCGTGCCCGCAGCACTTTGAAGGAGCTGTTGGAACAATCGGACGAGTTCGTCGCCATTCTTATGAAGCAGATAGATGAAAGGCGGCTGGACCATGCGGCTTTGCGTCAGGTGTTGCCTTCGGCAGGCATGCAGCTGACGGCGGGACAGTCTAATCCGGTCAGCTATTTCCTGAAAACAAAAGATGTGACGTTCAATGACTTTACCCTTCGTTTCGGTACCACGCCGACGCGGGGCATCAACGGGCGGACTGCTGTGCATGGATTGCGTGTGGACTCGTTGCAACTCGATACGATTTTCTTTACCGTGAAGCAGGATACCTCCCGGATGATGCTGCAAAGCGGGGTGATTAACGGGCCGAAGAACCCACAGTTTGTGTTCCGGAGTACGCTGACAGGCGAGATTCGGAGTGAAGACGCCGAACTGACCGTAAATTATGTGGACGGTGAGGGGCAGACAGGAGTGCTGTTCGGTATAAATGCCCGTCCGCTGACCGAAGGACACGGCAAAGGCAACGGAGTATTGCTGAATCTGACACCTGCCGAACCGGTTATCGCATACCGTAAGTTCCATTTCGTAGATAACAGTAACTGGATATATCTGCATAAGAATATGCGTGTCTATGCCAATATCGATATGGATAGCGACAACGGCTTATGTTTCCGTATGCAGTCGGACAAGAACGACAGTATCTCGTTGCAGAATATGAACGTGGAATTAAGCCGCTTCCAGTTGGGAGAATTAAGCGAAGTGCTTCCTTATATGCCCCGACTGACCGGTTTGTTCTCCGCCGAAGCACAGTATATACAGACTCCTACTTCCTTACAAGTGTCCGCCGAAGCCAGCATCAATGAACTGACTTACGAGCGGCAACATGTAGGAGACATCGGTATGGGCGCCACATGGCTGCCGGGAGATAAAGGCGCTACGCATTATCTGAATACGTATTTCAGTTACGACAATCAGGAAGTGCTGACCGCAGACGGTATACTGACGCAAAAGAATGGCAGGGATACGCTGGAAGTGACCACCTCTTTTGAGCATTTCCCGATGAAGATTGCCAATGCCTTTATTCCCGACCAAATGGTTTCCTTCACCGGCGACCTTGACGGCGGAATGTATATCTACGGACCGTTGGAGAAACCCAAGATGCACGGAGATGTTACACTGGACAGCGTATCGGTATATGCGCGTCAGGCAGGAGCCCGCTATTGGTTCGACGACCGCCCCGTACAGATTAAGGACAATCAACTGATATTCGATAAGTTCGCTATCTATACCACCAGTAAGAATCCGTTCACCATTAACGGTAAGGTGGATTTCCGTAATCTGGAACGCCCTACGGCGGATTTGAAATTGCTGGCAGAGAACTATACGCTGCTGGATGCGCCGCGTACCCGCGAAAGTCTCATTTACGGCAAGGTATTTGTCGATTTGAACGCAACGGTACGAGGACCTTTGGATGCCTTGACCATGCGCGGCAATATGAATCTGTTGGGAAACACGGATGTGACCTATGTGCTCACCGACTCGCCGCTGACGGTGGAAGACCGTCTTGAAGGCCTGGTTACCTTTACTTCCTTTGCGGACACGACCTCGGTGAGTGCGGATGAGGCCCCTGCCATGTCTTTGGGCGGTATGGATATGATTATGTCCGTGCATATAGACAATGCCGTACGCCTTCGTGCCGATTTGAGCCCCGACCGCAGTAAGTTTATAGAACTGGAAGGCGGTGGGGATTTGAATATGCAATATACTCCGCAAGGCGATATAAGCCTTACCGGACGCTATACGCTTTCGGGCGGAATCATGAAGTATTCGCTTCCTATCATTCCGTTGAAGGAATTCCAGATTAACAACGGAAGTTATGTGGACTGGCGCGGCGACCCGATGAACCCGACATTGAACCTGAAAGCGACGGAGCGTATGCGCGCTTCGGTAGCCGACGGTGACGACGGCGGTTCGCGCGTGGTAAACTTCGATGTGTCCATAGCCATAAAGAACCGGCTTGACGCTCCCGAACTTATCTTCGATATAACGGCGCCGGATGACGCAGCCATCGAGAACGAGTTGCAGGCTATGGGTACTGAGGAGCGTAGCAAACAGGCCATTGCCATGCTGGCGACCGGTGTTTATATGAATAGCGGTGTCAAAGGTGGCGGATTCTCTATGGGTAGCGCTCTGAACAGCGTTATCCAAAGTCAGATCAACTCATTGGCGGGTTCGGCTTTCCAAAGCATTAATGCAAGTTTCACGATGGGTATGGAAGACCGTACGGCTGCCGAAACGGGAGATAAGCAAACGGATTATAGCTTCCGCTATTCGCAACGCCTTTTCAACGACCGTGTGCAGATTGTTATCGGCGGTAAAGTAACAACGGGCGCCAATGCCACGAATGATGCGGAATCGTTTATCGATAATATTTCGCTGGAGTACAGGTTGGATACGTCCGGTACGCGCTATGTCCGTGTGTTCTATGACAAGAACTACGAAAGCGTGCTCGACGGGGAAATAACGGAAACCGGAGTCGGTCTTGTGCTTCGCCGTAAGATGGACCGTCTGGGCGAACTCTTTATCTTCAGGAAAAAGAAGAAACAAACTGTAGAATGATATGAAACGACTGATATTATATATAGCGGGTATACTGTTTCTGGCAGGATGTTCCACAACCAAGCATTTGCCGGAAGGTGAAATCCTGTATACGGGACAAAAAACGATGATTGTCGAGAACCGTAGCAAGACTCCGGTAGGCGAGACCGCCATGGAAGAGGTGGAAGCTGCGCTGGCCACTGCTCCGAACAACTCTTTGCTGGGCAGTTCCAGTATCCGCATACCGTTCCCTGTGGGATTATGGATTTACAATGGATTCGTGAAATATGAGAAAGGGTTTGGAAAGTGGATATTCAACCGCTTTGCTGCAAAGCCGGTATTGATGTCGTCCGTCAATCCTGATATCAGGCAGAAGGCTGCTGCTAATCTGTTGCGGGACTACGGCTACTTCAACGGTACGGTCAGTTATAAGACGTTTGTAAATCCGAAAGATTCATTAAAGGCGAAGCTGCAATATACGGTGGACATGCGTAATCCTTATTTTATCGATACGGTCTACTACCACGGTTTCAGTGAACGTACGTCGCGCATTATGAATATGAGCCGCCGCCGTTCGCTCATCAGTCCGGGAGAACAGTTTAATGTGACCGACCTCGACGGAGAACGTACTCGTATCAGTACTTTGCTGCGCAATGTAGGGTGCTATTATTTCCGTCCCGACTATCTGACTTATCAGGCTGATACGACTTTAGTGCCCGGCGGCCATGTCGTGATGCGTATGGTGCCTGCTCCCGGTATGCCTTCTGTCGCCGAAAAACCGTTTTATGTGGGCAGTAAAGCATTCCACCTCTATGGCAAGCATGGAGAGGCTCCTAACGACAGCATGGATTATAAGGGACTGCGCATCTATTATCATGATAAATTGCGGGTACGTCCCAACATGATTTACAGGTGGCTCAACTATCAGGCATATCGTCAGAAACGCCAGGTGCAGGACAGTACGGGTATCTCCCGCAGACGTTCCATGCAAAGCCTTTACAGTTTATATCGTCAGACCCGTGTGCAGGAGCGTTTGAATAATGTGGGCATCTTCCGCTATCTCGAAATGCAGTATACTCCGCGCGATACGACATTCGCGTGTGATACGCTGGATGTGAATATCCATGCGGCTCTCGACAAACCCTACGATGCCGAACTGGATTTCAACGTGAAGATGAAAAGTAATAACCAGACCGGACCGGGAGCTTCGTTCACCGTAACGAAAAACAACGTGTTTGGCGGCGGTGAGGCATGGAATGTGAAGCTGGACGGTTCGTATGAGTGGCAGACAGGTAAAGACCGGTCTTCGTTGATGAACAGTTATGAGGTGGGATTGTCTACTTCGCTGATGTTCCCACGTGTGGTCTTTCCCCGTTTCGGCGATAAGGAGTACGACTTTCCGGCCACTACCACCTTCAAGTTGTACATCGACCAGTTGAACCGCGCCAAGTATTATAAACTGTTGGCGTTTGGTGGAAACGCTACGTATGATTTCCAGCCGAAGCGTACGACCAAACATAGTTTCACGCCGTTTAAACTTACGTTTAATGTGCTTCGTAACCCGACGGAAGCCTTTAAGGAATTGCAGGCGGAGAATCCTGCGCTCTACGTCAGTCTGCGCGACCAGTTTATCCCTGTCATGGAATATATGTACACGTATGATAACGCTTCTTTACAACGTGTGCGCAATCCCATTTGGTGGCAGACGACAGTAAGCTCGGCAGGTAATCTGACTTCGTGTATTTATCGTGTCTTCGGCAAACCGTTCAGCGAGAAGGATAAAAAACTGCTGGGTGTACCTTTTGCGCAGTTCCTGAAGGTTAACAGTGAATTCCGCTATCACTATAAGATAGATAAAAACCAGATGATCGCTTCACGCATTGCCGGAGGAGTGATATGGTCGTACGGAAATGCGCTGTCGGCTCCTTATACCGAGCAGTTCTATATCGGCGGCGCCAACAGCGTACGTGCTTTCTCCGCCCGCAGCATAGGCCCGGGCGGTTATGCTCCGGATAAGGAAAGTAAGTATTCTTTCATCAACCATGTGGGCGACATACGTATGGAAGCTAATGTTGAGTATCGTTTCCGTATCATCGGCGACTTGCATGGAGCGGTGTTCTTGGATGCCGGTAATGTGTGGCTGATGCGTAAGGATGATTCCCGCCCCGGTGGAGAACTTACTTTAAAGAACTTTGCCAAGCAGGTGGCTTTGGGTACGGGAGCGGGTTTGCGCTATGATATGGATTTTCTGGTGTTCCGTTTGGACTGCGGAGTAGGACTGCACGACCCGTATGATACCGGTAAGTCGGGATACTATAATATTCCTAAGTTCAAGGACAGTCTTGCCTTGCATTTCGCCATCGGTTATCCGTTCTAAGAGATTCTGCCGGCTTTGCAGACAATAGTGAATCGTATTTGCCCAAAAACGGACTCAATGCGGAAGTACCGGTAATAAGGTGGAGTTTTGTACGATTATAGAAAAGAATGGACTAAAATCTCCCCTTTTCTGATATAAATTTTACTACTTTTGCATCTGTTATCAACCATGATACACTAACCTTTTTAAATAATAACTAATATGAAACCAACTTTATTCTTATTGGCAGCCGGTATGGGCAGCCGGTACGGTGGCTTGAAACAGTTAGATGGACTGGGCCCCAATGGCGAAACTATTATGGATTATTCTATTTACGATGCTATCAATGCCGGATTCGGTAAGCTCGTTTTCGTTATCCGTAAAGACTTTGAGCAGGACTTCCGCGATAAAATCATTTCCAAATACGAAGGACATATTCCGTGCGAACTGGTGTTCCAGGAACTGGATGCGCTTCCCGAAGGATTTACTTGCCCGGCAGACCGTACCAAACCATGGGGTACTAACCATGCCGTAATGATGGGCGCCGATGTGATAAAGGAACCGTTCGCCGTTATCAATTGCGATGATTTCTACGGTCGCGATTCTTTCCGGGTAATGGGTAAATTCTTGTCAGAACTTCCCGATGGTTCCAAGAATAAATATTCGATGGTGGGTTTCCGTATTGGAAATACATTAAGTGAAAGCGGCACGGTATCTCGCGGTCTTTGCGGTACGGATGCCGATAATCTGCTGACTTCCGTTGTAGAACGTACCAAGATTCAACGTATGGACGGTGAGGTGAAGTATATCGATGATAATGGCGAGGGGACTGCTACCCCCGACACTACTCCGGTCAGCATGAACTTCTGGGGCTTTACTCCCGACTATTTTGCTTATAGCCAGGAGTTCTTTAAGACATTCCTCAGCGATCCGAAGAATATGGAAAATTTGAAGAGCGAATTCTTTATTCCTTTGATGGTGGATAAACTGATTAATGACGGTACTGCTACGGTAGAGGTACTCGATACGAACAGTAAATGGTTCGGCGTGACTTATCCGGAAGACCGTCAGAGTGTGGTTGATAAGATTCAGGCGTTGGTAGATGCCGGAGAATATCCCGCTAAGTTATTCTAAGGGAATATCCGAGCGGTTTACTTTATAAAAATATCCCCTCTTTTCCTTCTTTTGTTCTCCAGGTTGGTTGGACGGAAAGGGAGAGAGGGGATTTTTTGTAAAGGTTTATGAGTTGTAAGAGGGCTTTTGCAACTAATTGATTATCAGTTTGATTTATAAAGCGTGATTAAGTATGGGACTGAGCCTGTCTCAGTATACGACTGAGGTACCCTGAGTATGGGACTGAGCTTGCCTCAAAATACATCTGAATGCGATAAACATCGCATTGTAACTATAAAATCCTCGACAGACCGTTCGCCATATCATTTGATACGTCATATAGCAAGCATTGAAATTTAAATGAATGTAGTTGCGCTTTGAATACACGATTGCGTGAGAATAAAAATAATATCGCTACCTTTGCAGCCTTAAACGATTAATTCATTGACACTATGATATCTGTAGAAGGACTGAAGGTGGAATTTAACGCTACCCCTCTGTTCGAAGACGTTTCTTATGTTATTAATAAGAAAGACCGCATAGCTCTTGTCGGTAAGAATGGGGCGGGTAAGTCCACCATGCTCAAAATATTGGCCGGCATTCAGCAACCCGCTTCCGGTGTTGTGGCCGTTCCCCGCGAATGTACGATCGGGTACTTGCCTCAGGTGATGATACTCAGTGATGAGCGTACCGTCATGCAAGAGGCGGAACTTGCTTTTGAGCATATTTTTGAGATGCAGGCTGATATAGAGCGTATGAACCGGCAGTTGGCCGAACGCACCGATTATGACAGTGAAGATTATCAGAAATTGATAGACCGTTTTACCCATGAAAACGAGCGTTTTCTGATGATGGGCGGTACAAACTATCGTGCCGAAATAGAACGTACCCTTCAGGGACTGGGCTTTAGCCGCGAGGATTTTGACCGTTCTACGAGTGAGTTCTCCGGTGGTTGGCGTATGCGTATCGAGCTTGCCAAGTTGTTGCTTCGCCGTCCGGATGTGTTGCTGCTCGATGAGCCTACGAACCATCTCGATATCGAGAGTATCCAGTGGTTGGAGAACTTCCTCTCCACCCGTGCCAACGCAGTGGTGCTTGTCAGTCACGACCGCGCTTTTCTGAATAATGTCACTACCCGTACGATTGAAATAACTTGCGGGCGTATCTATGATTATAAAGTGAAGTACGATGAGTTTGTGGTACTCCGTAAGGAACGCCGAGAACAGCAGCTTCGTGCTTACGAAAACCAGCAAAAACAGATACAGGATACGGAAGACTTTATCGAGCGTTTCCGCTATAAGGCCACTAAGGCTGTACAGGTACAGAGCCGTATCAAACAACTGGAGAAGATAGAGCGCATCGAAGTGGACGAAGAGGATAATTCTTCTTTACGGTTGAAGTTTGTGTGCAGCAGCCGTAGCGGTAACTATCCCGTTATCTGTGAAGATGTTGCCAAAGCGTACGGAAGCCATGTCATATTTCACGATGTAAATCTCACTATTAACCGCGGTGAGAAAGTGGCTTTTGTCGGCAAAAACGGCGAAGGTAAGTCCACACTTGTAAAGTGCATCATGGATGAGATTACGGACTATACCGGGAAGCTTACTTTGGGGCACAATGTACAGATTGGTTATTTCGCGCAGAATCAGGCGCAACTGCTGGATGAAAACCTGACGGTTTTCGATACCATCGACCGGGTGGCGGTGGGAGATATCCGGCTGAAGATACGCGATATTTTAGGAGCATTCATGTTTGGCGGAGAGGCTTCGGACAAAAAGGTAAAAGTCCTTTCCGGTGGGGAACGTACCCGTCTCGCCATGATTAAGCTGTTGCTGGAACCTGTGAATTTCCTGATTCTCGACGAACCGACGAATCATCTTGATATGCGTTCGAAAGATGTACTGAAGGAGGCCATCCGTGATTTTGACGGTACGGTGATAATTGTCAGCCATGACCGTGACTTTTTGGATGGACTTGCGACTAAAGTATATGAGTTCGGTGGCGGGTTGGTGAAAGAACACCTTGGCGGTATCTATGATTTCTTGCAGAAAAAGCAGATAGAGAGCTTGAACGATTTGCAGAAGTCTCCTTCATTATCTGTTTCACCGGCTGCGGGGAAAGCGGCTGCCGGCGGTAATGCTGAAGCAGCGCAACCTTCCGCCGCGAAGCTTTCTTACGAGGAACAAAAAGAACTCAATAAGAAGCTCAAAAAACTGGAACGTCGTGTAGCGGATTGTGAAGCGGAGATAGAGCAGACGGAGGCGGCTATTGCTATTCTGGAAGCTAAGATGGCTACACCGGAAGGTGCTTCGGATATGACGCTTTACGAACAGCACCAGAAACTGAAAGCCCAGTTAGACCGTGTAATGGAAGAATGGGATTCTGCTTCCTGTGAACTGGAGGAGATGAAAAAGGAGTGATAACGTAATAACATTTATTTTATATAAGTATGAGAGTATTTCATTTTTTACCCATTGCAGCATTTTGCCTGATGGCAGGTGCTTGCGGTACTGGCAAGAACCAGGCTGAACTTACGGCCGGCATTCATCTTGCCGATCTTGACACAACGGCTTTGCCCGGAACAGATTTCTACCAATACGCTTGCGGCGGTTGGATGAAGAACAATCCGATTCCTGCCGAGTACTCACAGTATGGCTCTTTTACCATTCTTGCGGAAAATAACCGTAAGCAGATTCAGGGGCTTATCGAAGAACTGGCTGCCACTCAGCATGAAGCCGGAAGTGTAGCGCAGAAAGTCGGTGATTTGTACAAAATCGTAATGGACAGTGTGAAGCTGAATAAGGATGGTATAACTCCTATTAAGGCTGAACTCGACAGGCTGGGGGCTTTAAAAGACAAAAAAGAACTTTATGCCTTGTTGGGCGAGATGCAGAAGAAAGGTATTGTTTCCTATAACGTTCTGTATGTAGGGGCGGATGAAATGAATAGTAGCATGAATGCTGTACAGACCTATCAAACGGGTCTGAGTATGGGTGAGCGTGAATACTATTTGGAAAATGATGCGGCTACCGCTAAGATTCGTGACGCTTTCCGTACGCACGTACAGAAGATGTATCAGTTGGCAGGTTTCGATGAGGCTACTGCCAAAAAAGGTGTGGATGTCGTGATGGATGTGGAAACACGTCTTGCCAAGGCTTTCCGTTCGCGTACGGAGTTGCGCGACCCGCATGCCAATTACAATAAAATGAGCATGGAAGAGTTGAAGAAAGCTTATCCTACCTTCGATTGGGACGCTTATCTTTCTGCTCTGGATTTGAAAGATGTGAAGGAAATTATCGTTGGCCAGCCCGCTTCTTTGAAAGCCGCCGCTGATATTCTGGATACTCTGCCTGTTGACGAACAAGGGCTTTACTTGCAATGGAGATTGATTGACGCCGCCGCAGGTACTTTGAATGATGCCATGGCGGAGCAAAATTTCGATTTCTACCAACGTACGATGAGTGGCACACAAGAGATGCAACCCCGTTGGAAGAGAGCAGTCGGTACTGTAAGTTCCGCTTTGGGTGAAGCCGTAGGCCAGATGTATGTAGAGAAATATTTCCCTGCCGCTGCCAAAGCACGTATGGTGACTTTAGTGAAGAATTTGCAGGAAAGCTTGGGTGAACGCATCAAAAATCTTGCTTGGATGGGTGATTCTACAAAGGTAAAGGCGTTGGAAAAACTGGCTACTTTCCATGTGAAAATAGGTTATCCTGATACCTGGAAGGATTATTCTACGTTGGAAATCAAAGATGATTCATATTGGGCGAACATGGAGCGTGCCAATGAATGGAGTCATGCGGAGATGGTGGCTAAAGCCGGCAAACCGGTGGATAAAGACGAATGGCTGATGACCCCGCAAACAGTGAACGCCTATTATAATCCTACAACGAATGAAATCTGCTTCCCTGCCGGTATTTTGCAATATCCGTTCTTCGATATGAATGCGGATGACGCTTTCAACTATGGTGCCATCGGAGTGGTGATCGGTCATGAAATGACTCATGGATTCGACGACCAGGGACGCCAATATGACAAGGACGGAAACTTGAAAGACTGGTGGACTGAAGAGGATTCCAAACGTTTCGATGAACGTGCCCAGGTTATGGTGAATGTATTCGACAGCATTGAAGTCGCTCCGGGTGTGTATGGCAATGGCCGTATGACTTTGGGAGAAAACATTGCCGACCATGGCGGCTTGCAGGTTTCTTATCAGGCATTCAAGAAAGCTACGGCCGCTAATCCGCTGCCTGTAATGGACGGCTTCACTCCCGAACAACGTTTCTTCCTTGCCTACGCGGGCGTATGGGGAAACAATATCCGTCCGGAAGAAGTGCTGAACCGTACTAAGAGCGATGTGCATTCTTTGGGTAAATGGCGTGTAAACGGCGCTTTGCCGCAAATAGGCGCTTGGTATGAAGCTTTCAATGTGACGGAAAATGATCCGATGTTTGTACCGGTAGAAAAACGGGTTTCCATCTGGTAACAGAACGGTTGCCATAAAAGATTTCAGTCCCGCTGGAGAGGTATGGATGCCTTTTCAGCGGGGCTTTTTTTATGTCATTGTGCGAAGGTGCCGGATTTAATAATAACTT